>ENA-UEPH01000040-UEPH01000040.1-human-gut-metagenome-genome-assembly--contig:-NODE-40-length-138149-cov-9.214381_pt1 | contig 138149 bp, 114 predicted proteins | sample MGYA00242891_ERZ507898 | MGnify/ENA primary metagenome ERZ507898 (study PRJEB26167, sample SAMN06115411) | human gut metagenome | host: Homo sapiens | place: China:Guizhou | collected 2014-10-15...
GGGGAGGGGGAGGAGAAACTTTCTGAAGAAAGTTTCTCCTCCCCCTCCCCAAATATATCTATCCAACCAGCGCGGCGTATTCGGCGGCGGAAATGCGCCCGCCTTCGTCGGCATCGTCGGGTTTGACGCGGACGAGCCAACCCTTGTCGTAAGGGCTGTCGTTGAGCAGTTCGGGGGCGTCCGCCAGTGCTTCGTTGACGGCGACGATTTCACCGGAAACCGGAATGATCGCGTCGGAAGTGATTTTGACGGACTCGATGGAAGCGCAGGAAACGCCCTGCTTGAAGTGTTCGCCCACGGCGGGGAGGTCGACGAAAATGACCCCGCCGAGCTGATCCTGTGCATAGTCCGTGATGCCGACGAGCATGGTGCCGTCGGGCTCCGCTTTGGCCCAGAGGTGTTCGGAGTGGTAGGAACGGTCTTCGGGATAGGTGAGGCTCATAATGCGATCTCCTTCGGGTTGAGCGATGTTGCTATTCGGTCACAGCTACGCGGGGAGCACGGATGGCGGCGGGGACGATTTCATCCAGCGTGGGGTGGCCGATCATGACTTCATGCAGTCTTTCGGGCGTATAGCCGCCGACCATGAGCAGCTGGGCCACGGTGACGAGGTGGGATACGCCGTGGCCGATGGCCGCGATGCCCGCGATGGCGTCACCGGCCCATACGACCTTCACGAATCCGCCGGAAGCCCCGGCTGCCTGCGCGATGGGATTCAGGGTCAGGGGGACCTGCGATACGCTTACGGACTTCCCGGCGGCAAGGAGCCCTTTGGCGGTCTGGCCGACGCGCATGATCTCGGTGCTGCCGTAAATGCAGGACGGGACCGGGCCGGGCACGTATACGCCTTTTTCGTGTCCGAGGATGCGGCGGGCGACATACGCGCCCTGATGGTCGGCGGCATGGGCCAGCAACGTAAGGCCGTTCACGTCGCCGATGGCATAGACGCCTTCGGCGGCTTCAAGATGGTCGTTCACGTCGACGAAGCCGCGGCGTTTCAGCGTGCAGCCCGCCTTTTCGCAATCAAGCCCGGCTGTATTCGGAGTACGGCCCACGGCGACCAGCGCCTTGGAGGCGGTCAGCACGCGCCCATCACCAAGGGTCAGCTCGGCCTGCCCGTCCTTCGTGACGAGCGACTTCGCCATGACGCCCGTGATGCAGGTCCGGCCCGCCTTGCTCTGGACGCGGTCCATTTCTTTGGCGATGTCGGCGTCTTCAGTAGGGGCGATGTGCGGGGCGGCCTCGACGATGGTGATTTTGGAGCCCATCATGCCGAAGAAGTCGCCAAGCTCAAGGCCGATGGCCCCAGCGCCCACGATGATGAGGCTTTCCGGGACTTCGGGAAGGTTGAGGACGCCGGTGCTGTCGAGCACGGCGTCGCCGTCGGGAGCGAGGCCGGGGAAGGACGCGCTCGACGAGCCGCAGGAAAGGATAATGTTGTCAGCCGTTAATATCTCTTCGCCGGATTCGGAGCGGACGATGGCCTGCCCTTTTCCGGCGCATACGCCGCGTCCTTCGTACAGGGTGATCCCCGCCGCCGCGAGGCTTTTGGCGAGGGTCTGGCTGGAGCCCTTGAGGAAGCGGCCCACGCGGGTTTGCAGCGCCTTGTAGTCGATGTCGATGGAGCCCTTCATGGTGCGCAGGCGTTCCTGAGCCTTGAGGAGCCCGAGGGGGGCCGTTGCGCCGAGGAGCATCTTGGTGGGGATGCAGCCGCAGTTCAGGCACGTGCCGCCCCAGTGTTTGTCTTCGATGATGGCGGCTTTTTTGCCGCCTGCCGCCAGTTCTTTCGCCGCCGTGGTCCCGCCGGGGCCTCCGCCGATGATGATTACGTCGTAATGCATGGGTTGCCTCGTTTTGCGTATGCCGAGAAAGAGGGAAGAAATTTTCTCGAGCGGAGCGCCCGCCCCGCCGCCGTCCGTGTGCCTTGAAAGGCCGCTGCCGGGCGTGGCCTCCGCGAGGCCGCTTTTGTTTTCCCCTTTTCCCGATTCCCCATCCCCCTTCCGAAACAGTCGGAGAGGGGGATGGGACAGCCCGGAAGGAAGTGCTTAAAAATCTCTTCCTGTCAAAAAAATCCAGAATGTCCGTCTGATTATGCCGCTTGCGAACCGTCTCGTACCTTCCCCGCCAGCCAAGCTCTGCGGAGGGAAGGGGAGCGGAAAGAGGGGGGCTCTTAGGTTCCTTCCCTCCCCGGTTTGCCTACTTCGCTATGTCGGCCTTGAACAAGAATTCGCGGGAGGCGGAACGGTACTTGAGCATCATGGGATCGGCCACGGGTTCGAGCCCCTGCATACCCTGCGGCATTTCGGGGGTTACGGCGGCGATGGCGTAGGGAAGCTGATGATCGCCGCAGGCTTCAAAGACCATGCGGGCCGCTTCACCGGCTTCGTCGCGGTTCGGCCAACGGGCGCCCTCGGGACCGGAGAGCGGGGTGGCGAGGAAACGGATTTCGTGGTCGGGGAACGCTTTCACCAGTTCGATGGTCTTGGCGAGTTCGTCCTTGGTGGGCGCGGAACCGTAAAGGGCTTCGTAGACGGATGCTGGGCCGGGGATGTTGAGCTGTACTTTGGCCAGCGCGTTCAGGCCGATGAGGCGTTCGAGCAGGGCGGGATTCCGTCCGTCCGTCTGTATGCAGACCGTGAGGCCGCCCTTGGCGAGCTGTTGCACCAGTTCGACGAAGTGATCTTCCTCAGCCGCCGGGCACTGGGAAAGGTAGAGGCCGGAAATCCAGCCGTGCAGCAGGTCGCTGCGCGTGACCGCGCCTTCGAGGGCGTGCCCGGACAGCAGGTAGGCGATGACTTCCCCGGAGCCCTGCTTGATGACCGTGCCGTCGTCGAACAGCGGAAACTCCACGCCTTCGGGGTTGCGGTAGATGGCCTTGCGGTTGGCGCGGTAGAAGGTGTTGAATGTCTGGGCATCAGCCTTGAAATCCACGGTTTCGTAAGCGATCTGATGTTCGGCGAGAAAGCCTTTGACGATTTTGCACCGCAGGCAGTCGGGTGCGGTATACAGGGTGATGCTCATCTGTGCGCTCCTGTGATGCCGGAAAGCCGGCAGAAAGGGTTGCTTTGCAAACGGCGGTTTGCCGCCGGGTATGGACGAAAAAAGAGGCGGAATCCATCGGAACGGGGTTCCTCTGGATTTCTGCCTCTACCTATACCCGGATCCGGGACAGAAAATTGTTACCGTTGTTACTTTTTTCGCAAAAAGTTTGAAAAAAATCGGCTCCGGGGAGGAAATCAGCCCCACTCCGCCTCTTCTTGTTCTTCCAGCAGTTTTTCAAGCTGATCGAGCTCGCTCAGTTCGATTTCATGGCGTGAGAACCGCACCAGAATCCCGAGCTCGCGCAGCTGCTGCAGGCAGCGGAACAGGGAAACGCGGTGGATGTCCAGCACTGAAGCCAGTTCGAGCTGGGTCATGTCCAGAGGAAAGGCCTTGGCGTTGTTATGGCTGCGGGAGAGCTGGCGCAAAAAGCGGCAGACGCGGGCCAGCGGCGTGCCGTGCTTGATCAGGAAACTTACGCTGAACAGGTTGGAAAATTTGGTGGCCGTACCCCGGAGCATGTTCAGGATGAGATGGGGGTATTGGCGGGCGAATTCGGCGTCATGGATCAGCGAGCTGGGGAAACGGTACGCTTCGGTCCTCTCCAGCACCCGGAAACAAGCCATCGTCGCCTCGTCCCCGGTGATCACGCTCGTCTCGTTGAAGATACAGCCCTTGCCGAAAAACATGACGACATGATCTTCCCCTGCCGCGTTGGTGTAGGTGAGCCGCACGCGTCCCTTATCTATAAAATAGAAGCAATCGGTGGTGGCCTGATGATTGTAGTGGGAACGCGGAAAAACGAGATGCGTCCCCATGTGCACAATTTCCCGCCAAGGCTCATGCAGACCGCTGTGGGAGATGATAGCAATGTGCTGTTGCGGCATTTGGATTTCTGCGGTCATAGAATCACCTCTTTCTCAATGATGGATGGGCGGAAATGTTCTTATACTTTTTATGTGAATTGTTGCACAGGTTACATTTCTGTTTTCTCACCCGTCATAAGGTGCTTTTGCGGATAAAGGAACCCCTCTGTGAAAGCCCATAGACGAAAGGCGTCAATCGTTCAAGTCTGTTCGGGAATGAGGACAGCCTTGACGTATCTCCGAAGTTTCATTTCATTTTGTTCTGCCTGGGGCGCAAGCACCGGCGTCCGGGCGCAATCCATACATAGGGCAGGAGCATCCGATGAGCGCGACGATTTTCCCCACTGGCGTTACTATCTACAATCCCGAAAAATGCTGGAGCGGTTATACCATCTTTCAGGCCGCCGAACGCGGCGCCCTCCTTATCGACATGAACGGCAATGAAGTCCGCATGTGGGAAGGCTTGCAGGGCTTTCCGAACAAAATGCTGCCCGGCGGCTACGTGATGGGGAGCCTTGGTGAACGCAATCCCAAGTATGGCCTTCAGGACCAGACCGACCTTGTGCAGGTGGACTGGGACGGCAATATCGTGTGGAAGTTCGACAAGGCTGAATACATCGAAGATCCGGGCGAGGAACCCCAATGGATGGCCCGCCAGCACCATGACTACCAGCGCGAAGGCAACACCGTGGGCTACTATGTGCCCGGTTCCGATCCCAAAACCAACAGCGGCAACACGCTGATCCTCGCGCACAAGAACGTCCACGTGCCCGCCATTTCCGACAAGATGCTGCTTGACGACGTGATCTACGAAGTGGATTGGGACGGCGACATCGTGTGGGAATGGAAGGTATCGGATCATTTTGAGGAGCTGGGCTTCGACGCCATCGCCCGCAACCTCATGTACCGCGACCCCAACTATTACACCGGGTTCGGGAACAGCCACATCGCGGGCGACTGGGTGCACACCAACTCCATGTCCGTGCTCGGCCCGAACAAATGGTACGACGCTGGCGACAAGCGCTTCCACCCCGACAACATCATCATCGACTGCCGCGACGCCAACATCATCTTGATCATCGAAAAGGCCACCGGCAACATCGTATGGAAGATCGGCCCGTATTTCGATCAGACCCCCGAACTGCGCAAGCTCGGCTGGATCATCGGCCAGCACCACGCCCACATGATCCCGCGCGGCCTGCCCGGCGAAGGCAACATCCTTATTTACGACAACGGCGGCTGGGCCGGCTATTACGCCCCGAACCCGGGTTCCCCCACCGGCATCCGCGGCGCCTTGCGCGACTACTCCCGCGTGCTGGAAATCGATCCCGTCACGCTGGAAATCGTGTGGCAGATGACGCCGAAAGAAGCCGGATACCTGATGCCGCTTGACGCCAACCGTTTCTATAGCCCGTTCATCAGCGGTATGCAGCGGCTGCCCAACGGCAACACCATGATCACCGAAGGTTCCCACGGCCGCATCTTCGAGGTGACCCCCGAACACGAGCTGGTGTGGGAATACGTGTGCCCCTACTGGGGGACGGCCCTGCCCATGAACATGGTGTACCGTTCCTACCGCCTGCCCTACGAATGGGTGCCACAGCTTGAAAAGCCCGCCGAATCGCCCATCGAACGCCTCGACGTATCCACGTTCCGCGTGCCCGGCGCCGCCGCCCCGGGCGTGAAGAGCGCCGTAAAGATCAAGGAAGCCAAGGGGTACTTCGGCCTGTCCGCCATGTGCGTGGCTGCCGATATCGAAGAATAAGCGCATTACTAAGGATGGTTGAGGGCGGTTCTGGTTGAGAAAGGCATTTTTCCAATCCGGGCCGCCTTTTTGGTACGCCCCCGTCTTCGGCGGGGGGATCTTTCCGTCCGTTTGGGGGATGGAGCCCTGCTATTTGAGGAAGCGAGGGAAACGCATGAAGAGGCTGTGCTCACTTTGTTTGACGTTGGGGATGCTCTGTGGGGCGGCGGCGACCGCCGGAGCCGTCGAGATCAAGGCCAAAGGCACATGGGAGATTTTGTCCGAATGGAGCAACGTCGCTCCGCTGAACGGGCCGAATGATCGGTTCGCCACCTTGCAGCGCCTGCGTACGCAGGTGGAAATCATTTCTTCGAATGCCCTCAAGGGCGTCGTGTTCTTTGAAATTGGGGACACCAACTGGGGCAAGGCTTCCGAGGGCGGCGCGCTGGGGACCGACGCCAAGAACATCGAAGTCCGCTATTCGTACGTCGACTGGCAGGTTCCGAACACGGATCTGCGCGTCCGCATGGGCCTCCAGCCGATCATCCTCCCCGGATTCGTGGCGTCGGGATTCAGCCCGGTATTCGGTCATGACGTGGCCGGCATCATGTTGTCGCAGAAGTGGTCCGACGAGGTCGGGACGACGTTCTTCTGGGCCCGGCCTTTCAACGGCAACTTCGGCGGCTGGAACGGCAACGGCTCGCAGGCCAACGGGACGCCGCGGGATACCCCCGGCGACGCCATGGACCTGCTCAGCCTGATCGTGCCCATCAAAACGGACGTGATGAAGGTTTCGCCTTGGGGCATGTTCGGCTTTATGGGCACCAAGAGCCTCATGGGGAACATCAAGGGCGGCGATCCGGCGACATGGGCTCCCCGGGCCGGTCTATATCCCATTCTCGGCAGCGGCTACACGTTTGAGACGTTCCCCTTCCGCCGGAATACGGAAACCCACGAAAACGCGTGGTGGGTCGGCATCACCGCCGAAACGAATTGTTTTTCGCCGCTCACCGTCGCCGGGGATTTCGCCTATGGCAGTGTGAAGATGGGGGAAATCCCGGGGTATGAGGGCTTTGCCGACGGCCCCGGCACGTTCAAGCTGGATCGTGCGGGCTGGTATGCCGCCATGCGCGCGGATTACGCCCTTGATTGGGCCACTCCCGGCATCATCGCGTGGTACGGCAGCGGCGACGACGGCAATCCGTACAACGGTTCCGAGCGCCTGCCTCAGTACAACACGCCGTGGGCGGTGAGCGCGCTCGGCTTCGGCGGCGGCTGGACCGATATCGCCACATGGAAGGTGCTCGGGCACAACCCCGGCGGCCTTTGGGGCGTGGTCCTGCATCTCAAGGACATCTCGCTCATGGAAGATCTGAAGCACACCCTGCGCGCCGGATACTACCACGGCACCAACAACTCCGCGATGCCCAAGGCCGCGAACATGGCCTCGTATCCTTCCCGCATCGACGGCCCGTTCGCCTATCTCACCACGTCCGACGACGCGTGGGAATTGAACGCGGACACCCGCTACAAGGTTTATGAAAATCTGGAACTCGCCGTCGAGGCCGCGTATGTGCGCCTCAACCTGGATGAGGGAACGTGGGGAAAGAAGATCGTCAATGAAGTGGATAAGGATTCCTATCGCGTGAGCATTGGTCTGAAGTATTCGTTCTAGGTTGCTCCGTTCGTGGGGAAAAGGCCGGTGGGGGACTGCCGGCCTTTTTTGTTGGGGCATCGGATTCGATAAAGGGCAATGCGCTAAGGCTGGTTGCCGAGGCACTCCGAACAGAAAGCGTGCCCCTGCGATACGGCGATGCGCCTGACCAACTCCTCGGCCAGCATATGTGACGGCAACCGCCTGAGCGCTTCTTCATCGGCTTTGCGCCCCGCCGCTTCGTCGGCTGTTTCATAGCGTCCCGGCTCGGGCCGCAGCGTCATAAGGCATGGCACATTGCCCGTGAGTATCCACTCCGGATGCACATTTTTTACGCGCATCAAAATGACCAGCCAGCTGGAGGGCATCTTCCCGCGCCGGACGGCAGCGGAAACCGCCGACTGCGGGACGCCGAAAAAGTCGGCCAGATCGGTAGCCGTATGCTTACGGATAACGAGTTTAAGCCGTTCCATTTGAGCGTCGAAAATTTGGTTTTCCATTCGAGCCTCTCGATGGCCGTGTTATGGGTGCGACCTACTATTGATAGTCAAAAGAACTACAATAGTAGGTCGATTTCGTAAAGGGGCATTGTATCTGGGAGGAATGAAAAAGAAATATGATGAGGACAAGCTGGCTAAGACGTTTATGCCCGCAGTGATCCGGCGCTACCGTGATGCGGCGGGGCTCTCTCAGCAGGAACTTGCAGATCGGGTTGGCATTTCTAAAAGCTACATATCCTCTTTGGAGCTTGGTTATCGAGCGCCGAGTTTGAATCTGCTTGTGAAGATTGCTCAGACATTGGAGGTGAAAGCGGGCAAAATGGTCGATGAAATGTTGGAAGATGCCGAAAGGGTTCTTTGACGTTTCGCCGGTGGTTTCATGACGGCTTGGGCTATAACGGCATGAGGCCCGGCCCGGTGTCCGTGAGTACCTATTCCGTGATTACATTAGGGAGGAAGACATGCTGGGATACAGCAAGGAAGACGGTAATATTTTGAAGCCGTTTGGTGCGGCGGTGAAGGCGGGAAGGGATGGACTGGGCATCTCTCAAGAGGCGTTGGCGGAAAAGGCAGGTCTACATAGAACGTATGTTGGAGGAGTGGAACAAGGACGCAGAAATGTAAGCCTGTTGAATATCGTAAAGCTCTCTCAAGCTCTTGGTGTGGAGGCAGCAAGTGTTTTTGGACACATGAAAACAATAAAAATATTAAAAATAATAAATAACAATATGTTACATCGTGTAATGTGAATACGGAATAGATTTCATACGGCAATGGACAACGATAAAACAAAAGTCATCATGGGACTGATTGTAGCGTCGCTTCGCGAAGGGCTTGGCATGAGCCGCTATGCTTTGGCTCAAGAGGCGGGCGTTGACTATTCGTGGCTGCGGCGTTTCGAACAGGGAAAGTCCGGGATCCGGGTGGAAACCCTTATTGGGCTTGCAAAAAGATTGGGGATTCCAGCGGGAACATTGTCGGCGCGATGGAGAAAGCGTTGGAAAATCCCGATACGTGGCTTAAGGAGCACGAAAGGAAAAGGAGCTGAGGGGGCGTGAAGAGCGGCGTTGGAGATACGCTGGCAAAGGCGTTTTTTGGGGGATACAATGAGAAAAGGGAACCAACTTTCGCTGATTCCCTTGGGGTAATTCTCTTTTATGTGCTGGTCGGGATGAAAGGATTTGAACCTTCGACCCCTTGAACCCCATTCAAGTGCGCTCCCAGACTGCGCTACATCCCGGCACGCAGATGGAGATACCTTTCTCATGCCCCGCTGTCAACAAATTTTCGCGGGAAAAACGATCTTTTTTGTACGCAGTGATGTTTTGGCATTCATTTCGGCAATCTGGGATTGTCCCGCAGTATCGCCTCTGTTCCTACAGGTGGGCGTCGTACCAGTCACCCGCAAGGCGCAAGCCCTGACGGACATCGTATTCGGGCTCATAGCCCAGCAGCGTGCGCGCACGGGTGATGTCCGCCAGGGAATGGCGTACGTCTCCCGCCCGGAAATCACGGTAGGCCGGTTTGGCTTCCGCCGCTTCGGGCTTGTGGCGGACGACCTCGTCACGGATAAGCCGGAAAAGCTCGTTGAGCGTGGTCCGCTGGCCGAAGGCCACATTGTAGACGAGGTCCCGGGCGTCTTCCGCAGCATAGGATGCCAGCAGGTTCGCCTGCACCACATTGTCGATATAGCAGAAATCACGGGACGTTTCGCCGTCCCCGTTGACGTATACGGTATCCCCCTTCGTCAGGGCGGCGAACCATTGAGGTATTACCGCCGCATACGCGCCGTACGGGTCCTGACGCTGGCCGAACACGTTGAAGTAGCGCAGGCCGATGGTCTTGAAGCCATAACTGCGCGCGAAAACCTCGGCGTAGAGCTCGTTCACGTACTTGGTCACGGCGTAGGGCGAGAGGGGCTTGCCGATGCGGTCTTCCTGTTTGGGCAGGTTGGGCTCGTCGCCGTAGGTGGAGCTCGAAGCCGCATAGACGAAACTCTTCACCTCGCAATCGCGGGCCGCGACGAGCATGTTGAGGAACCCGTCAATGTTGCAGCCGTTGGTCATGATCGGGTTTTCGATGGAGCGGGGCACAGAGCCGAGCGCCGCTTCGTGCAGGACGTGCTCGACGCCCTGGCAGGCCTGAAGGCAGGTTTCGACGTCGCGGATGTCTCCTTCTATGAAACGGAACCGCTCCCACTGCTCCGGGGTGACCAGTTCTCGTACCATGTCCAGATTGTGCTGATACCCGGTGAGGAAGTTGTCGAGGCCCACGACGCGCTGCCCGTGTGACAGCAGCGTCTGCAACAGGTTGGAACCTATGAAGCCCGCCACGCCGGTGACGAGCCATGTGCTCGGTTCTTGTTCGATCCGCTGAAGAAGTTCGGTGTAGTTGGACATCAATGGCTCCAAAGGAAAGGGTTCGGGGCATGACCCCCTGAAGCCGGAAGTGTAGCCGCGCCGCCCTCCACTGTAAAGTATGGTCCTCCGCCGGTATTTTGTCTTTCAGGGCACTCCGTGATAGGCTTCCTACGTTCATGGTTTCTTTTGAGAGGTTTCATTTCCTTTTTGCCCACTCTATGAGGACGGCTGTGAGTACGTATCAAACTTTTTCCACTGACGAGAAACCGCTTTCCATCTTGGATGTACGGGATGCCAAAAACCGGCGGAAGCTGGCTATGGTCACCGCGTACGATACGCCGTCGGCCCGTATTGTGGATCGGGCCGGGGTCGATATGGTGCTGGTGGGCGATTCCCTCGGTATGGTCATGCTCGGGCGCAAAGACACCCTGTCGGTCTCCTTGGATGAAATGATCCATCATTGCCGCGCGGTTGTGCAGGGAATACATCACGCCCTCGTCGTTGCGGACATGCCGTTTATGACGTATGAACCCGGGCCTGATACAGCGCTTTCCAACGCGGCGCGCCTTGTCCGGGAAAGCGGCGTCAGGGCCGTAAAGCTCGAAGGCGCTTTCCTGCCTCAGATCCGCGCGCTGGTGGGCGCGGGCATACCCGTCATGGGGCACATCGGCCTGACGCCTCAGCGGTCCGCGCAGCTTGGCGGCTTCAAGGTGCAGGGCAAGCGCGCCGAAGCAGCACGGCAGTTGCTTGATGAGGCGGCGGCGCTCGAAGACGCCGGGTGTTTCGCCATTGTGCTTGAGGCCATTCCCGCACCTCTCGCGGCGGCGATTACGGCCCGGGTTTCCGTTCCCACCATCGGCATAGGGGCGGGGGCCGACTGCGACGGTCAGGTGCTCGTCCTGCATGACATGCTCGGGCTGTACAGCGAGTTTACGCCGCGTTTCGTCAAGCGGTATGCGGAACTGGGTACCCTGATGGAGCAGGCCGTGCGGGATTATGCCGAAGAGGTCCGCAGCGGGGCGTTCCCCACTCCGGCTCACAGCTTCAGTATGGATGAGGAAGAGCGCGCCCGGTTGGAAGATCGGCTGCGCGAAACCGAGTAACAGTTTTCTCCCTGTTATGGAGATGGAAAAGACGATGCAGATCATTCATTCTCCGGAAGCGTTGCATTCCGTGTGTGCCGAGTGGCGGCGTCAGGGGCTGAAAACGGCCCTTGTGCCCACGATGGGGTATTACCACGCCGGGCACGCCAGCCTGATTTCCTATGCCCGCTCGGTGGCCGACAAGGTGATCGTCAGCCTTTTCGTCAATCCGACGCAATTCGGCCCCAACGAGGATCTGGAAGCGTACCCGCGCGATTTTGAGAAAGACTCCGCGCTGGTCCGCGAGCTGGGCGGGGACGTACTCTATGCCCCCGAGCCGGAAAACATGTACGCGCCCGATCACGCCACATGGGTGGAAGTGCCCGCACTTGCCAACACCTTGTGCGGCCTCAGCCGCCCCATCCACTTCCGGGGCGTGTGCACGGTGGTCTTGAAACTGTTCATGCTGGCCCAGCCCAGCCTTGCCGTATTCGGCGAGAAGGATTGGCAGCAGCTCGCCATCATCAAGAAAATGGTTTCCGATCTGAATGTGCCTGTGGAAGTCGTCGGGCGGCCCATCGTGCGTGAAGCCGACGGGCTGGCCCTCAGCTCCCGCAATGTTTACCTGACGCCCGAAGAGCGCGCCCAAGCCCCGCAGATCCGCAAGTCGCTCGAAATGGCCGCCGGTCTCGCCGCCGGGGGGGAACGCGACGCCGCCAGAATCATTGAGGCCGTCCGTGGCTATCTGGCCGAGCATCTCCCTACAGGTGAGGAGGATTACATCTCCGTCGTCGATCCCGCCGTCCTGACCAAGGTAGATCGTATCGAGGACATGGCTCTGTGCGCGCTTGCCATTCGTCTTGGCAAGGCGAGGCTGATTGACAATATTTTGTTGAAGGTTGGGGAGTGAAGATGAATCGGGGGAGGGGAGAGGAAACCTTTCTGAAGAAAGGTTTCCTCTCCCCTCCCCCGAACCCCCTCCCTTCTCCTTCCAAAGACTTTTGACTTTATCGAATCCCTGTTCGGAGAACGGGGGATACGTGGGAGTTTTTCGTCTTTCTTGGTCGTGAAGAAAAGAAGCGTCTTGGGACTTTTTTCTCCGCAGTCGGAAAAGCTGAGAAAAGGGATTCGATAAAGGCGAAAGTCTTGGGAGTGGGGGATGGGGTTTGGGGAAGGGGGAGAACCTTTCTCCAGAAAGGTTCTCCCCCTTCCCCAATCTTCCTCTTTCTTCCCCTCCCCCTCCCCCTCAAAAGGAACGCCATGAACCCGTTGAGCTGGCAAAAACGACTGAGGCCGCTGCTGACGCCGGTTTCGTTGCTGTACCGCCGAATACTGGCCGCGCGCAGGGCAAAATGGGAAAACGAAGGCTCGCCCGCGTTCCGGCCCGTGTGCCAGTGCGTTTCGGTGGGGAACATCGCATGGGGCGGGACGGGCAAAACCCCCGTGGTGGATTGGCTGCTCGGCTGGAGCGAGGCGCGGGGCCTGCGGGCGGTGGTGCTGTCGCGGGGGTATAAGGCACAGCCTCCGGAATTGCCGTTGCATGTGTCGCCGTCACGGACGCCGGGGGAGGCGGGGGACGAACCGCTCATGCTGGCGCTTGAGCACCCGTCCGCTGCGGTGATGGTGGACCCGGACCGCAGACGCTCGGGGCGCTGGGCAGAGGAACGGCTGAGCCCGGATTTGTTCGTGCTGGACGACGGGTTCCAGCATGTGAAGGTGCGGCGCGATCTCGATATCGTCCTCCTGCGGCCCGACGATCTGGGCGACGGCTGGGGCCGCGTGATCCCCGCCGGGGCATGGCGCGAAGGCCCGGAAGCGCTGGAGCGGGCCGATGTTTTCATGATCAAGTGCTCGCCGGAAGCGTGGGAGAGCCTGCGCCCGGCCTGCGAACGGCGCCTTGCCGGATTCCGCCGCCCGCTGTTCAGCTTTTCGTTGCGCCCGGGTTCGTTGCGCAAGATCGGAACGGGTGAATGCCGGGATGCCGACGCGTTTGCCGGGAAGCCGTATGCGCTGGCGACGGGCGTGGGCGATCCGGCGCAGGTGTGGGAAACGGTGGCCCGGTTCATGGGCCGCGAGCCCGCCGAATATATTGTTTACCCCGACCACCATGCCTACACGCCGGAAGACGCGGCAAAGCTGGAAGGGCTCGGCATGTCCGTGATCTGCACCAGCAAAGACGCCGTAAAGTTACGGGAACTGAGGTTGGCGGATGCGTGGGCGTTGCGGGTTGAAGCGGCCTTCGGGCCCGCGCTGTGGACCGAGGCCGCTTTCCCGCATTGGCTGGATGCGTGGGCGAAGCGCAAGGGGCTTTTCTAGCCGTTGCGTTTTACCAGAGCCTTGCCCAATTCAAAGGCTTTTTGGCAGTCGATGGGGAACTGCTGTTCCCGATGGCGGGCCTTGTCGGTTTCCGAGAAACGATCGGCCTTGTATTTACTGTAGTCGCTGAATTGGTACGTGTCGTTCACATAGAGGGTTTCGGGCTTGGAGAACACCCTCTGAATGAAAGACTCCATGCTCTGGAAGCTCTCCGTGTAGTGGCTCTCGAGCATGACTTGGTAGGGCACGTTCATGGTGTAGACGAACGCCGTGGGCATCCGTTTCGGGGACAGCGCGGAATAGTCGGCGTCGTAGACGAAATACTGGAAGAGGAGCCTTTCGAAGAACATACGCATCTTGCCGGTAATGCTGTGGAAATAGACGGGCGAGCCGAAGATGATGCCGTCCGCATCGGCGAGGCGCTCCAGAATCGGCGTCAAACCGTCCCGGACGGCGCATTTGCCGTAGCTTTTCCCGCCGAGGCGCTTGCACTCGAAACAGCTCACGCATCCGAAAAAATCGTGGCTGTAGAGATGGATCAGTTCCGTTTGCGCCTGTGGATCGGCCGCCTTCACGCCTTCAAGGGCTTTGTTCAGGATGGTTGCGGTGTTGTGGGTTTTTCTCGGGCTTCCGTTGATGGCATAATACGTCATGGCGTTCTCCTTGCGTTTGGGGCCGGGGCTCCGGCCTGATGCATTCAGAGTATTGGGAAACGGCTGCGAAAAACAAGTACGCAGTTTTTTCTGCCTTACACTGTTTGATAATATGGTGTTTTTTCAGGAAATCTATAGGAAGGTCGTTGCCATGGGCGGAAAGAGGCGTACCGGATACAGTACGGAACTTCCCGGCGCGAACGTATACACCGTGCCGTGTCCGATCATCCATGCGCTGAACCTGATCGGCGGCAAATGGAAACTGCCGGTGCTCTGGCATCTGTTCGACGCGGAATCCGTCCGTTACAATGAGCTGAAACGGAGCGTCGTCGGCATCACAAACATCATGCTGACCCAATGCCTGAGGGAACTGGAAGCCGCCGGGCTCGTGCGCAGGAACGATTTCGGAGAAGTCCCCCCACGGGTGGAGTATTCATTGACCGGGCGGGGCAGGGAACTGCTCCCGGCCCTGCGCGAACTCTACAAATGGGGCGAGAAGCAGCTTGCCCGCACCGCCGAGGCCGATCCGCCTTCCTCCTGAGCCGGTTCGCCGCATTCTCACGCATTGCCAGCCTGTTTCATCTGGGCCATACTCTTTCATGCCTCTTTTCCCGTCCCGAATCCGTCATCTTGTAAAGAATCCCCCGGGCGGTCCGGCCGCGCATCGTGCCCCGGCCTGACGCCCGCCTCTAAAAGTCTTAGGAGATGGAGGGGGTCGGGGGCGGGGAGGGGAGGAAGCCCCCTTCTGGAGAAGGGGGCTTCCTCCCCTCCTCGATTCCTCTTCCCCTTTCTTTCCACATCCAAAAAGGTTTTCCTATGAAAAAACATCCCCGCCAGCGCGGGTACTTTGGCGATACCGTCCGCAAGGGCGCTTCCGGCCCGGCCCGGCCCGGTAAAAAGAACGCTCGCCGCACGGACGACGAACAGACGTTCGTGAGCGTCCCCGGCGGGCTGGACGCTGAGGAGGTGCTGGGGCTGATGGGCAAAATCCGTCATCCAGTGCGCCTCGACGATCTGATCCGTTTCCTTGATTTGTCCCGGCGGGACAAGAAACCGCTTGAGAACCTGCTCGACGCTTTGCAAGCCGAAGGCCGGGTCATCCGGCTTCGCGGCGGCAAATGGGTGGAGGCGTCGCAAGCCCGGATCGTGACCGGCGTGCTGTCCATCCAGCGCTCCGGGGCGGGGTTCGTGACCCCGGATGCGGTGCAGGACTCGCCCGAGGACGCCCCGAAGCCCGTTGACGGCGACAAACGCAACCGTGTGCAATCCCGGTTGCAGCCCGATATTTTTATCCATCCGGGCTTTCTTGGCGACGCGTGGCATGGCGACCGCGTGGAAGTGGCCCTGCAACCGGCCCCGCAGCACCGGGGCGGAAAGATGCGGAACCCGGAAGGCCGGATCATCCGGGTGCTCGAACGCCGCCAGAAGGAGTTGGCCGTCCACGTCACCCGGAACCAGACGCAGCGCGGCGTCCTGTGCCGCCCGGCTGATCCCCGGCTCGACTTCCTGCTTGATGTGGACGTTTCCGCGTTGAAGGCCGCGCCGAAAATCGGGGAACTGCTGCTGGTGACGCCGGAAGAGAAGGTTGAAGACGGCCTCTGGCGGGGCACGGCCCGCGTATCGCTCGGGCTTGAGGAAGACGCGATGGTGCAGGAGCGCCTGACCAAGCTGAACCACGAAATCCCGCTGGACTTCCCGCCCAATGTGCTGGCCGAGGCCGCCGAACTGGAAAAGCGCGCGGCGGAAGGCGCGGCGGATTTGGGAGGGCTGAAACCGCTCGGCAGCGTGGAGGACGCGCTGCCCATCGACCGGGTTTCAAAGGCATCCACGTCGAAACGGCAGGATCTGCGCGGCGTGCCGTTCGTGACCATCGACGGCGAGGACGCCCGCGATTTTGACGACGCGGTGTATGTCCGGCGGCTTCCCGGCGCGCCCGACGGCGCGGTATGGGAACTGTGGGTCGCCATCGCGGACGTGAGCCATTTCGTGCTGCCGGGTTCGCGGCTGGACCGTGAAGCCCGAGATCGCGGCAACTCCTATTATTTCCCGACCTCCGTGGAGCCCATGCTGCCCGAGGTTCTGTCCAACGGCCTGTGCAGCCTGCGTCCCGACGAGGATCGGCTGGTCATGGCGGCGCGGGTAGGGTTCGACGATCGGGGCATCCCGCGCACGTCGGCGTTTTTCCCGGGCGTGATCCGGTCGCGGGGACGGCTCACCTATGAAGGCGTGCAGGAGGCGTTGGACCACGGCGGCGAACTGGCGGGGCGGCATCCGTATTTAAAGGACGCCGAAGCGCTGGCGCATCTTCTGCTCGAACGGCGTCAGGCGCGGGGGAGCCTTGATTTCGATTTGCCCGAGGCGCAGTTCATCGTGAATCGTTCCACAGGCGAAGTGGAGGGCATCAAGCGGCGCGTCCGGCTGTTCGCGCACCGGCTGATCGAAGAATTCATGCTGGCGGCGAACGAGGCCGTGGCCCGCTTCCTCACGGAGAAGGGCACGCCGTTCCCGTACCGCATCCATCCCGCGCCCGATCCGGATCGGCTGTCCACGCTGTTCCGCACGCTGGCGTCCACGGACCTCGCCCAGAGCGATCTCCTGACCCTCAAGCGGGGCGAAACGCCTTCGCCGTCGCGTCTCCGGGACATCCTGGTACAGGCCAACGGCACGCCGCAGGAGTACCTTGTGGGGCGGCTCGTGCTGCGCTCCATGATGCAGGCCCGGTACTCTCCGGAGGCGGGCGAGCATTTCGGGCTGGCTTCCCCCTGCTATTGCCACTTCACGTCACCCATCCGGCGCTATGCCGACCTGCTGGTGCACCGGGCGCTGTCCTTTACGCTCGGCGCGACGCCGTGGCCGATCCTCGCCGGGCACAAGCTGCTTATGGCGGCGGACCAGTGCAACGCCCGAGAACGCGCCGCGACCGAGGCCGAACGGGAAATCGCCCGCCGTCTCGGGTGCCTCCTGCTGCGGGAGCGCACCGGCGAGACGTTCACCGGCGTCGTTTCCGGGGTGACGGAGTTCGGCTTTTTCGTGGAGTTCGACGAGATGCCCGTCGAGGGCATGGTGCGGCTCACGACGTTCCGCGACGACTGGTTCGAGTACGATCCGGACCGTCAGGAACTCATCGGCGTGGGTACGGGGCGGCGCTTCCGTCTGGGGCAGGCCGTCACCGTGCGGCTGACCGACGTGCATATCGGACGGCTTGAGGTGAATCTTGAGCTGGAAGGGACTACAGATACGGCGAAAAGATCCAGCTCGCGGCGTTCCGCAGGCGGTAGGGAAGCGCCGGGTAGGTCGTCGGGACGGAAACGGAACGGCTTCGTACCTCGTCATAAAAGGCGCTGAGCTGTTCCGCCAGCCGGAGATCCAGCACTTCCATGACCAGCTCGAAGTTGAGGTTGAGGCTGCGGGGGTCGAGGTTGGCGGAGCCGAGCAGGGTGTATTCGCCGTCGATGAGCAGGAGTTTGGTGTGGGCGAAGGGCGGGGGCTGGCGGTAAATCTTCACGCCCCTGTCCGCCAGCATGGGCATCTGGTGGCGCATGGCCCAGTCCACAAGGCGGTGGTTGTTCTCGCCGGGCAGGATGACGCTCACGTCCACGCCGCGCAGGACCGCGCTCACCAGCTCGCCGTGCAGACGGTGCGGCGGCAGGAAGTACGGGCTCATGATCCGCACGGAATGCCGCGCCGCCGAAATCTGGGCGCAGACGAGATCGAGGATGGTATCCTCGGGCGTGCCGGGGCCGTCCATGAGGATGCGGCACAATGAGCTCCCTTGTTTCTTCACGGGATGCACGGTGAAGTTCGCGTGGTCCCCGGTGGCGAAGCTCCAGTCCATGAGGAAGGCGATTTCAAGCTGCTGCGCGATGGGGCCGAGGCAGCGGAAGTGCACGTCCTGCACCCGTGAGCGGCGCTTCAGGTTGGCGAGGTGGTTCTGGGAAATGTTCATGCCGCCGGTGAAGCCTGTTTCGCTGTCACAGATCAGGACTTTGCGGTGCGTCCGCAGGTTGATGGAAAACTGGGGCGGGATGAGGCGTGGCGGCAGGAAGTAGGCGAGCTTGACGTCCGGGCCGAGGCGTTTGCGCCAGCTCGGCCACAAGTGGAAGGAGCCCACGCCGTCCATGAGCAGGCGCACGTCGCATCCGCGTTCGGCAGCGGCGCGCAGGGCGGCGGCGAAGCTCTTGCCCACTTCGTCGTAACCGAAAATGAAACTCGACAGGAAGACCCGTTCCTTGGCCTCGCTGATGGCCTTGAGCATGACCGGATAGGCGGCTTCGCCGTTGTGCAGCACGGTGAGGTCGTTGCCTTCGAGCATACAGCGGCCGGTGATGCTGGAGCCGGGGTTGACGAGGTAGTGCCATGCGTGCGGGACTTCGTCCTTGTCGATGAACCCTTCCGGTTTTTCCGTCAGTGATTTGCCGTGCAGGTCCACAAGGCCGCCCATGACTTTCTGGGCGGCTTTTTCCATAAGCCGGACGGCTTGGCTGTCGATCCGGGCGATCCCGAACAGCCAGTACAGCGGCAGCCCGACCGGGGGCATGAACAGGATGATGGCGATCCAGCCGAGGGCCGCCCGCGAGTCCCGCTTGTGCAGCAGGGCATGGCAGGCGCTGTAGACGGCGAACCCGTGCATGATGGCCACGAAGCTCAGAAGGATCACCGTGTTCGGGACGAAGATCAGGCACGCAACGGCCAGCAGCGCGAGCAGGAGAGAGATGTAGAACATAGGCGGGTGGGGGAGAAGGGCCTCTCTTGGAATCTCCAGCCCCGGACCCTACTCCGAATCTGCTGTGGGCGAGGAGATGCGGCAGGCCTTCCTGCCCTGCATAGGACGCCGACGGAGAAGCTTCTTCCGCGCGGCTTTAGCGGCCGGGGATCTCGGGAGAGGAAGGGGCTGTCTGGCTGGGGAGGGAGATCCCTTCTCGAGAAAGGCTCTCCTCCCCAGCCTGTTCGTCCGGTAGCGTACTGGAAGCTTTTTACCGTACGACGAGCACGGGGACGGTGGCGAGGGTAAGCACCTTGTGGGTGACGCTGCCGAGGAGAAGACCTTCGATGTCGCTGCGGCCGCGGGAACCCATGACGATCAGGTCGCACTTCATGTCTTCGGCGGTTTCGATGATGCCTTCGGCGGTAGAGGTATGGAGAACAATCTTTTCGCGGCAGGCGATGTTGTCCTTGGCGATGACGTCCATGACGGGCTGGGTGATGAGGCTGGCGTCGGTCTTGACGGCCTCTTCGGCTTCCTTGCGCGCATCGCCGCCGATGACGTTGGGGATGGGGGGGAGGACCGTGGCGACGACGATCTCGCCGCCTTCGCGGACGAGGCTGACGGCGTGGGCCACGGCGTGCATGGAGTGTTCGGAACCATCGACGGGCAAGAGGATGCGGTTGTAAGCCATACGTGCTCCTTAATATTGACGCTGATGCGTCTGTTTGAAGGGATCGCAACGTATGTTACACGGGCTGGAACGAAGTGACAAGGCTTCTATTCGCCGGGCGGGAACGCTGCGGAAACGGTGCGGATACGCTGGAACGCCGCATGGTTGCAAAAACATGGAGAGGCCGTTTCCGGCCGGGCCTCAGATTGACAATAACGTCCCGCCAGAGTACATTTATCCATTCCATTTTTATCTCTCACATTTACGGCCTCCGGTGTGCGCGACCTCCCGGAGCGTCTTTGTCCTCAGGAGGGCACGATGTCCAAAATTTTGAGCAAAGGCCTGACCTTCGATGATGTGTTGTTGGTGCCCGCCTATTCTGAAGTCACGCCGGATGTGGTGGACGTGACCGCTTGGCTGACTCCGTCCATCTCTCTGAATATTCCGCTGGTTTCCGCCGCGATGGATACCGTGACCGAGTCCGCGATGGCCATTTCCATGGCCCGCGCCGGCGGCATCGGCATCGTGCACAAGAATATGAGCATCGAGCGCCAGAAGCTGGAGATCGAAAAGGTCAAGAAATCCGAAAGCGGCATGATCATCGATCCCATCACCGTCGAGCCCGACGACACCGTCGAGCACGCGCTGGATCTCATGCACGCGTACCGCGTGTCCGGCCTGCCCGTGGTCCGGGAAAAGAAGCTGGTCGGCATCCTGACCAACCGCGACGTCCGTTTTGTTGAAGATCTCGCCGGGACCAAGGTCCGGGACGTGATGACCAGCGAAAACCTGATCACCGTTCCCACCGGAACCACGCTTGAGGAAGCCAAGCACCACCTGCACACCCACCGCATCGAAAAGCTGCTCGTGGTTGACGAAAAGGGTGAGCTTGCCGGGCTTCTTACCATGAAGGACATCGACAAGGTCCAGAAGTACCCCAATGCCTGTAAGGACAGCAAGGGCCGCCTGCGCGTCGGCGCGGCCATCGGCGTGGGCCCGGAAGGCGAGAAGCGCGCCGCCGCCCTCATCGCCGCGGGCGTTGACGTGCTCGTGCTCGACTCCGCGCACGGCCACTCCAAGAACATTTTGGATGCCGTGTCCGCCATCAAGGGCGCGTTCCCGGATTGCCAGCTCGTCGCGGGCAACGTGGCGACCTATGAAGGCGCCCGCGCCATGCTGAAGGCCGGCGCCGACACCGTGAAGGTGGGCATCGGGCCCGGCTCCATCTGCACCACGCGCGTCGTGGCCGGTGTGGGCGTTCCGCAGGTCACCGCCATCATGGAATGTTCCCGCGCCGCCCGTGAAATGGACCGTTGCTGTATCGGCGACGGCGGCATCAAATTCTCCGGCGATGTGGTCAAGGCCCTCTCCGCCGGAGCGAATTCCGTCATGGTCGGCAGCCTGCTCGCGGGCACCGAGGAAAGCCCGGGCGAAACCATCCTCTATCAAGGCCGTACCTACAAGATCTATCGCGGCATGGGGTCCATCGACGCCATGAAGGAAGGCAGCTCCGACCGTTACTTCCAGCAGAAGAGCAAGAAGCTCGTCCCCGAAGGCATCGTGGGACGCGTGCCCTTCCGCGGCTTGGCCAGCGAGACCATTTACCAGCTTGTGGGCGGCGTCCGCTCCGGTATGGGCTACTGCGGCGCGGCGACCATTCAGGAACTCTTCGAAAAATCCCAGATGGTGGAAATCTCCGCCGCGGGCCTGCGCGAAAGCCATGTCCACGACGTCATCATCACCAAGGAAGCTCCCAACTATCGCGTGGACAACGCGTAAGTCCCCTTTCGGCGGGGAGGGTCCTCCCCGCCGCCTTCCCGGACGCCCCGGGATTCTCATTGACACTGACAGACTCTGAGACAACGCTGTCTCTCGAACAAAAGGACATACGATGCCCAGTAAAGTTATCATTATAGACTACGGCTCTCAGGTTACGCAGCTCATCGCCCGTCGGGTGCGCGAAGCCGGCGTCTATTCCGAAATCCACCCCTGCGTCGTCACCGCCGCGCAGGTGAAAGCCATGCAGCCCTCCGCAATCATCCTGTCGGGTGGCCCCGCGAGCGTGGGGGAAAAGGACGCTCCCGCGCTGGACAAGGGATTCCTTGACCTCGGCGTGCCGGTCCTCGGCATCTGCTACGGTATGCAGCTTCTGGCCTTCAACCTCGGTGGTGGGTTGGAACAGTCCGAAACCCGCGAGTATGGCCCCGCCGACTTGCGGTTTGTCCGTTCCTGCGCCCTGTGGGACGGCATCGATCTGACCAAGCTTTCCCGCGTGTGGATGTCCCACGGCGATACCGTGAAGACGCCTCCGGCGGGTTTCCTCGTTACCGGCAGCACCGATACGCTCGAAGTGGCGGCCATGGCCGACGAGGCCCGCAAGATCTACGCCGTGCAGTTCCACCCCGAAGTGCACCACTCCGTGGACGGCGACACCATGCTCCGCAACTTCCTGTTCAAGATCGCCAAGATCACCCCGGACTGGACCATGTCTTCCTTTGTGGAGCGCGTGATCAACGAAGTGCGCGAAACCGTGGGCGACGGGCATGTGGTCTGCGCGCTCTCCGGCGGTGTGGACTCCACCGTGGTCGCCGTGCTGCTGCACAAGGCCATCGGCAAGAACCTGCACTGCATTTTTGTGGATAACGGCGTGCTCCGCTCCGGCGAAGGCGACGAGGTCGTCACCTACCTGCGCGAGCACTTCGATCTGAACCTCAAGCTGGTGAACGCGCAGGATCGTTTCCTTGATCTGCTCGCCGGGGTCGAAGACCCTGAGAAGAAGCGCAAGATCATCGGCCATACCTTCATCGACGTCTTCGATGAAGAGGCGCGCGCCATCGGCAACGTGGAATGGCTGGCTCAGGGGACCCTCTATCCCGACGTGATCGAGTCCGTGTCCCACAAGGGGCCGAGCGCGGTCATCAAGAGCCACCACAACGTGGGCGGCTTGCCGGAAAAGATGAACATGAAGCTCATCGAGCCGCTGCGTGAACTGTTCAAGGATGAAGTGCGTCAGGTGGGCGCGGAACTCGGTATGCCCGAATCCGTCATCTGGCGTCAGCCGTTCCCCGGTCCCGGCCTCGCCATCCGCGTGATCGGCGAAGTGACCCGTGAGCGGTTGGATATCCTCCGCAAGGCCGACACCATCGTGCAGCAGGAACTGCGTGATGCCGGCTGGTATCGTAAGATTTGGCAGGGCTTCGCCGTGCTGCTCCCGTTGAAGACGGTGGGCGTCATGGGCGACGGGCGCACGTACGAGCATGTCATCGCCCTGCGCTGCGTGGACAGCGTGGACGCCATGACCGCCGACTGGGCACGTCTGCCGTATGATCTGCTGGAACGGATTTCCAGAAGGATCATCAACGAAGTCAAGGGAGTGAACCGTGTGGTGTACGACGTCTCCTCGAAGCCGCCGAGCACCATTGAATGGGAATAGCGAGGCATTATCATGTTTGGTATTGGCGGTACAGAACTGCTGGTGATTCTCGTCGTAGCGCTGATTGTCCTTGGTCCTAAAAGCGTTCCTCAGATCGCACGGACGCTCGGCAAGGCCATGGGCGAATTCCGCAAGGTTTCTACGGAATTCCAGCGGACACTGAATACGGAAATCGAGCTCGAAGAGCACGAAAAGCGCAAGCAGGAAGCGGAAAAGGAACTGTTCGGCACCGAACAGAAAGCCACCGCGGCTACGAAGCCCGCTGAAGCGGCTTCTCCCGCCGCCAAACCGGCCGCCGCAGCGACGGCAGCCGCCCCGACGGAAACCGACGCTTCCGTAAAGGGTTAGGCATGACAGAACGCGAAGACAAGACCCCCGTCGCGCCCTCCGGCGCGGCGGAGGAACAGGAAATCTTGCTGGATTCCCCGATTGTGGAGTCCGAGGACGAGCCCGGGGCGGTAGACGCTCCGGGCGTCTCCGGTTCGAAGGAGCCGGACGAAGCCGCCGTTGAATCCACGCCCGTGGTTGAAGAAGCCGCCGTCGAACCGGTTCCTCCGGTTGAGGAAGCCATTGCCGGGAATCCGGAAGCGGCGGCCTCCGCCGATGCCGACGCTTCGGCGGGGCTGCCCGAAATCCCCGAGGGCGCGTCGTCGGCTTGGCCGCAAGAGGAAACATTGCCCGCGCCCGCCGCTGGCGGTGAGCCTCCGGCCCCCGTCGATCCTCCTTCCGGGGAGGAAGAAGAGCCGGAAGAAGAACGGCCCATGACCCTGCTGGAGCACCTCGGGGAGCTGCGCAAGCGCCTCGTGCGTGGTTTCTTGGCCATCCTGATCGGCTTTTTCGCCTGTTACGGCTTCGCCCAGCAGTTGTTCTATTATCTTTCCCTGCCGCTGTTGAAGGTCATGCCCGCCGACTCCAAGTTCATTTATACAGGGGTTGCGGAAGGCTTCTTCGTCGACATGAAGGTCGCGTTCGTGGCCGGCGTGTTCGTGGCGTGCCCGTTCCTGTTCTATCAGATCTGGGCGTTCATCGCGCCGGGCCTGTACGAGGAGGAAAAGAAGTACATCATCCCGTTGGCCCTGTCTTCGGCGCTGTTCTTCATTTTGGGCGGGGTGTTCTGTTATTTCGGGGTATTCCCGTTCGCTTTCGAGTTTTTCATGAGCTATTCGACCGACAATATCGTGGCGATGCTGTCGATCGACGAATACTTGAGCTTCGCGCTCAAGATGGTGCTTGCCTTCGGGCTTATTTTCGAAATGCCGCTGTTCAGCTTCTTCTTGGCGCGTATGGGCCTCATCACCGCGCAGAAGATGCGCGAGGTGCGCAAATACGCCATCTTGGCCATTTTTGTCGTCGCCGCCATCCTGACGCCGCCGGACGTGTTCTCGCAGCTTATGATGGCGGGACCCATGATTGTGCTGTATGAAGTCAGCATCTGGGTGGCCGTGCTTGTGGGCAAGAAGAAGGCGGAGCGGGAAAAGGCGGCCGAGGAAGGTGGAGCATGATCCGTACCGGACACGTCGCCAGAACCACGGCGGAGACCGATATCGATTTGACCTTGTGCCTTGAAGGCAGCGGCAAGACGTCCGTCGCCACCGGTTTTGGCCTGCTTGATCACATGCTCACCCTGACGGCGTTCTGGGCAGGGTTTGATTTGTCCCTGACCTGCAAGGGCGATACGCATATCGATGCGCATCACTCCGCCGAAGACATCGCCCTCTGCCTTGGCCAGGCGTTCGCTCTGGCCGTGGGCGACCGGAAGGGCATTGCCCGCGTGGGGTTCGCCCGCGTGCCGATGGACGAGGCGCTGGCCGAAGTGACGCTCGATATTTCCGGGCGCCCGTGGCTGGAGTGGCGGGGTGACGAGTTGCTGCCGCCCGTGCTCGCGGGTGAGGAGCGTGACGTCTGGCGCGAGTTCTATAAGAGTTTTGCCGCCGCCGCCCGCATGAACGTGCATGTCGCGTTTCTGTATGGTCGGAACGGGCATCATTTGCTGGAATCCGCGGCTAAGGGGTTGGGGCTTGCCTTGGCTCAGGCCGCTTCTCTCACAGGTAACGTGGTGCGGAGCACCAAAGGGAGTCTCGACTGATGAGCAGACTGACCCGCCGTTTTTTCTGTCTCGCGGTTTTGGCCGTATCCATATCTCTGCTTGCGGCCTGTCAGAAGACGACGCCCAGCACTCCGGACCTCCCCGATTTGAAGGTCGGCGTCGTCGGCGTGGAACAGCCCAAGGGGACGACGGATTTGCTCGCGGGATTCATTCCCGAAGATCGCGTGTTGGCCTCGGATCAGGCTGTGGCCACGTTCAATGAAGAACTCATGAAGCTTTTGAAGACCACGACGCACCGCTCGTACGTGTTCATCCCCAAGGCCGGGGGCGCTGATCCTCGCGAACGCAATGGCGCGCTGGCCCACTGGGCCAAGATCGGGAAGGACATGGGCGTGGATCTGCTCATCGTCCCGCAAATCCTCGACTGGCGTGAACGGGCCGGGAGCAGCGCGGGTGTGACGACGTCCGCCGCCGTGAATATGGACTTCTATCTGATTGACGTGCGCGAACCCGGCGGCGCGCTGGTGTCCCGCTCCCACTTCAAGGAAAAGCAGGTCGGCCTGAGCGACAACCTGATGAACTTCGATACGTTCCTCAAGCGCGGCGCCAAGTGGCTTACGGCGCAGGAGCTGGCGATGGAAGGGATGCAGAAGATGATCAAGGAGTTCGGTTTATGATCCTTTTTCCCGCAGTGGATATCAAAGGGGGGCAGGCTGTGCGCCTCAGGCGCGGGCGTGCCGACGACTCCACGGTCTTTTCCGACGATCCGGTTGCGGCGGCGCTGCAATGGCAGGAGCAGGGCGCAAAGTTCCTGCATCTTGTGGATCTGGACGGCGCGTTTGAAGGTGTGTCGCCGAATACGGATCTGGTCCGCCGGATTTGTGAAGCCCTTTCCATCCCCGTACAGCTTGGCGGCGGTATCCGTGACGAGGAAACCGCCCATCGCTGGCTTGATGCGGGTGTGGCCCGTCTGATCATCGGTACGCTGGCACTGGAAGATCCCGCCCGTTTCGCGGCGCTGTGCCATGCCTGCCCCGGTCGCATCGGCGTTTCGTTGGATGCGGAAAACGGACGCCTGAAGACCCGTGGCTGGGTGGGGGATACGCCGTATACGGTGGATGATGTGGTTCCCCGTCTGGCTGAAGACGGCGCGGCATTCCTCGTGTATACCGACATCGAGCGTGACGGTATGCAGACCGGCGTGAACGTGCCCGCCCTGACGCATCTGGCCCGGACGAGCAAGGTGCCGGTGATTGCCGCCGGCGGCGTTGCCACGTTGGATGACGTGAAGGCGTTGTATCCGCTGTCGGTATCCGCGAACCTTGAAGGCGCGATCAGCGGACGGGCTATTTACGAAGGCACGCTGGATCTGCGCGAGGCCATGGGCTGGATCGCCGCGCAGGAGCGGTAGTTTTGACGTGGGGGAAGGGGAGAGCATCCCACGGTTCTCCCTCCCTTGCCCCACGCCCCCAACACTCCCTCTCCCAAGACTTTTGGCGTTATCGGATCCTTGTTCGGAAAGGTGCTGAAAGCGAAAGCGTGGGCGTGCCTTTCAGTTTTTGGGGAGAGGGGCTGTTTGGGAAGGGAAAACATTCCGTAAAAATGGCGGGGAAGAAGGCGTAGCTTTTAAAGATGGCTTTGGAGACTGTTTTTGGCGGGGCCATGAAAAAAACGGTTGACTTTCATTCCGGGGTTCGCTAAAAGCTTCCTCACGCATGGGGTTGTAGCTCAGTTGGGAGAGCGCTTGAATGGCATTCAAGAGGTCGTCAGTTCAATTCTGTCCAGCTCCACCAGAGATTTAAGGGGATTACGATATAGGTCGTAACCCCCTTTTTCTGTTTTGTGTCCGCTATGTGTCCGCTCCAAAATTTTGCCGCTCATTAAGATGCTTTTTTAATGGAAGGACGACGAGGACGGGTATCCTGTGCATAGCGTTCTTGGAGGCGCTGCTGGATTGATCTTTCCCGATCCCTGTCATGCCCGGTGTACCGCTCGGTCATGAGCAGTGTTTTATGACCAATCATTTCTTTGACATCTTTCAGCGTACCGCCAGCGTGAAGTACATTTGTGCAGTAAGTATGTCGATTATCATGAAAATGAAAATCGGAAAGGTGTAGCTTTTTGCATAAATTTTTCCACGAGGTACGAAATCCTTTAAGAGGGGTTCCATCAGGGCGACAAATCACATATTCCAGTTCCCCTCTAAGGTTATGCTTACGCCGGTACTCTTTCAGGTATTCCCAACGTTTAAGAAGGGCTTCCCGAGTTCGAGGCATGATGTCCTGCACACGCTCCATTCGATTTTTCGTTCTGAAGAAACGAATGGAGCCGCTTGGACTATCTTCAAAGTCAATGTCATCCCATCGCAGGTCAAGGATCTCCTGCTTGCTCGCCCCATGTTCTACGGCAAGCGTTACAGCCACCTCTAAGTATTGTGCTCTGGATCGAGTGTTAGCAACTTTGACCAGATTTTCTACTTCATGAGGTTTCATAAAACGTTTTCTTTCGTGGCAGGACTCATTGCTATAGGAAATACCTTTGGCAGGATCACTTTTTAGGACCTTCTCTCGGCAGGCTACCGCGAATGTCTGCTTAACCGTAAAAAGTGCGCGATTAGCTGTCGCTGGACTGATGTCCCGACACAGCTTTACATGCCATCTTTCAATTTCTTCGCGGGAAAAAGAGGCAATAAGGCGGTCCCTCCACTCGTTAAGGGGCCTTTTATGGTACTCCATATAGCTCGCATAACTTGATTTACTCAATCTGCCTTTGTCACACTTGGATTTCCACCATTCATGACAAAGTTTGGCGGCTTCTCCAAAAGTCATTGCGCTTCGGCTTTTCAAACCCTCACGGCCATCGGGCCATTCACCTGTATCCAGATAGGTACGAAGAGCGATACTTTCCGCTTTGGCTTCGGCCTTTCTTCGGCAGGTCTTATGGTATCTTTTTTTTCCTGTCTCAGGGTCATTATATTGAATAATGTAGCTTTTCCCCGAGGCTCTCGAACGTTCAGAGATAGTCACAGTAGCCATACCTTACTCTCCCGAACATTCGTCACTCACTTCCCACTCTTCGCTTGTCAATGAACTGAACGAGATCTCTATAACGTACCATTTTCCTTCCGCCAAGTCCGATATAAGCCAATTCTGGGGCTTCTCCCGGCAAATGTTGTAACAACCGGCTCACCGTGCTTCTGTTCACACGAAGAACGGCCGCCACTTCGCCCATTGTAAGCAATGATAAGTCAGTATTCTGAAATGCCTGGGTGTTTTCGGGTGCCACTTTATTCATGCCTTCCTCCTTCTTATAAGCCGCACCGGGACAAAAGATGGACGTTGTTGTATTGTGTGTTAAGGCTTGAGAAGCTTGAAGGCACACTGAGGACAGTTCTGCACGTCCCCCAACTCATAAAGATGAAATTTTTCTGAATGGAAATCCGGTGACAACAGGCTTTGTAGCCTCCGTTTTCTTCCACAAATTCCCGCATCTGCTCCCGGATGGCTTCGCTTACAAGGGCAATGGCTAAAGCTGTTTCGTGTGGTCGCTCCATCGAAAAACGGCGCTTGAGCACTTTCGCCTTGAGCGGAAGCTTGGCGCCCTTCTTTTTGGCTGTGGTCTTGCCGGCAGGTTTCGATATCTCTTGAGTATCCATACTGCCCTCCGCGTTGAAGTAGGTGTCCTTACTTCAAGGAGGCGGGAGACATCTTTCGGCAAAGAAAGCGCCTCCTTTTGATGTTATTTTTTTGGGGAGAGTCCAGGAGGACCACCGATTCGAGGAGTCCTTTTTCAGCTTACGCTCCGTACTTTACCGTACCCGTTCGCAGGAATACCTCGTTACCGCGTACCTCTTCATAAGAATACCGCCATACCTCGCACCTTTTCTTCATTTTACCCTGTTACCGCGTACCCTTTCACGAGATTATCCGGAAAACCAGTACCTCTTCGCTTCATTACCAGGATACCGCGTACCGCTTCATGAAAATACCGCCTCAGCATGACAACAGATTACCAAGCCAATCAGTTAACAATATGAAATAAATAAAGATATTTTTGTCCTCCCTTACCATCAAAAAGGTTGACGGCGGCTACCTTTGTTTTTTTCCTATTTGTGGGAACCTATGGTTAAAACCCCTGTCATTTTATGTTGTGGGAATCACTCGAAACCTCCTTTCCCTCCCGCCGAAGGGAAAAATTTGCACAAGGGCGCCTCCCGCCCGCTTTGACTGGAAGGAGCCTTCTCCTTCCCAATTTACGGACGGAGGTTCTCCCCATGTTCAGCCCTTCCCGCCACCCCGGACAGCGGAATGTTCCCGGAATTATCAGCGACCGGCTGCCCGGACAGGCAGCCATTGTTGACAGACAGCCAAGACAGACTGTCCAAGCCCAAGCGCACGGTGTTCAAACACCCGGACAGCCTGCGCTCCTTCCTTTGAAATTCGTCTCTCCTCCCACAGCGCATCTCCGAACCGACCAACAAAAACGGCTGTACGCATATTGTCGGGAATGCAAGTCGTTCATCACCACACATTCCAATTTATCCAGCCAGTTGGGTATCCATTACGGCACAGTGAGGGGCATTTTGCGCCGTCTGAAACAGTTGGGCCTGCTGTCCGTAAGCCCATACTTTCAAGGCGCCATTCAAGGGTTGCATATCGCGTGTGGGGAAGAAGGCTCATCTTTCATTCCACATCAACCCTCCGCTCTCACGCTCTCCGTTACAGACACCCCTGTCCCCAATATTGTTCCCAAAGAGATAGATAGATCTAAGACAGATCCATCTATCTTCACGATTTGGCAAACAGACACCCAGACTCTTCGGGAACTGTGGCCGTTCGCCGCGCAAGCGGGATTGACGTCGGGGCATTTCCAGCAACTTGAGAAGGTATTCCGGATCCAAGGATGGGACGGCGAGGGCGTGGTGGCCCTGACCCTGCGCTATCTGGACTGGCAGTTGGAGCATGGCGGAATCACGGACCAGAAAGGCAACCAGGTCAATGACCCGATTGCCTACTGGCTGTGCTCCCTGAAACGCAATGGAAGCTACCACAAGCCCAAAGGGTACGTGGAGAAAGCTGCGATGCTGCGGCAGGAATTGCTCGCCGAAGAGGACGCCAAGCTGGCTGATGAACGGCATCTGGCCGCACTCCGCCGTGAAAGGGAAAACCTTGCGAGGGAAGAAGAACTGGAAAGCCGGATAACCGCAATCGCGGAACAGGGAGAAGCCCATCCGCTGTGGGCCGAAGTGTACCCGTACCTGTCTAGGATTATTCAGGACAAAGTAAAGGAGGAAGGAGCCGTCGTTCTGGGACGACTTCCTTTCTCCATTTTGGTGCGTGGCCGACTCAGAGAAATATACGGTTTTCCTCCTGAGACGTGCCCAGGCAAAACGCCCCAATCTGTCGGGAGATAGGGACTCTGGCGTCTCCAGCTTTGAGACCCCAATAAGCCACTTATAAAGTAGGGCGCCAGTGATAAACCTTATGCCGATGCTCCAACCTATAGATGAGCACGAGAAAGCGTTTGTGCGCGCCAACCAGTTTATGACGCGTTGCCATAATCACTGATAAGACTACTCTTTCCTATACACCATCTATGTTGCGATGGGAGGTACGGCATAACCTCTCTTAAAAAAGTCGGAAAGTTTTGGAAAAGGCGATTTTGAGATATAGGTATTCTAAGGTATCGATAAAATACCGTTTTGGGCTTGTGTGTAGGAGAGATTTGGAAAAGGCGATTTTGAAAACGTCGTGAACCAATCTTTCCGCTGGGAAAAGGTTGATAGTCCAAGGGAGAAGACGCACCCCCTCCTGAAATGTTCAAAACGAATCCGGAAGGCAGACCTTGCGCAATCCAGAAAGGGCGGTCCAGTATGGGCCCAACTTCACGGCGTCCATTATGGTCCTGAAGCATTCCCCCGTACCAAACGCTCTTCGCCGAAAACGCCGGGTAGAACAGGAGGGTGGGACAAACACTCCGTGCGAACGCACGGCGTTGTCCCGCCCCCGCATCATTCGGCCTTGCTCTCGGCGGCTGGCTCATAGAGCATCTTGCCGTCCAGGCCGAGTTTGGACAGCAGGTCGCCCGCCAGCGCGTACAGGCGGTACGCGCCTATGATGACGTTACCATCGACCGTAACATACTGCGTAGAGGAGTTGAAGAGCTCGTTTTCCGCGTCAAGCACGTCAAGCAAACTGCGCTGCCCCAGAATGAACTGCTCCAAATAAGCGTCGCGGGTCTGGGTATTGTAGGCGATAGCTTCCTGATAATACTGGCGCGTATCGATATTGGCCTGATAGCGCGTCCACGTATCGCTGATCTGCTGGCTCAGGTCGCCGAACGTCATGCCCTGCGAGAGGTTCAACGCAAGCGGCGTATCCGGAGAAGAGGACGTGATATACAGGATCTTTCCTTCCGCCTGAGTCTGCGCGGATGCAGCCGTAACCTGCGCGTACATTTGCTCGGGCGTCATGCCGGGATCCCGCTTGAGAGTCAGGATTTCGTCGCCAGCCTCCAGCGCGTCCTCCGTCAGCCCGTTTCCTGTCTCGTCCTTGAAGAAACGGCTGAAGAAGTTGGAGCCCGGTTCGGAAATCAGGGCCTCGTTCATTGTTGTGTCGCCGCTGATGGGATGGCGGCTGAAGCCGTACTCCAGCGTCCTGTTTCCCTCAGGCAAGCCCGACGTGGCGTTGAAGTCCCCGTTTCCAAGCACGCTGCCCTTGACGGTGATGGCCGACGAGCCGAGCTTGACCGAGATGTCCGACTGGAAGTGGCCTTCCCGGTTGATGTAGAACGTATCGTTCTCCGCAATGGGAAGACGGTTTTCCACTGTCATGGTCAGCCCAGGCCCGTCTCACCGACAAGCGTGGTCAGGAAAGCGCGGAACCTTGCCTAATGGGATTGCTGGCCCTGATTTGCCTGCTGGCCTACGGGAGCCTGATGCTCTGGGCAGGCTTTCGTATCGGCACCGGGGGGATATGCCTCTGGCGGCGGTTCTGCACATGCCCTCCGGCTGGCTTATCAGCGGTCTGTGTCTCGCTGGGGGAGTGTTTTGCGGTTGTCTAACTGCAAAACAGTTTTCCTGTGCCGAAAAGGGATGGGGGAAGAAAGGGCTCATTACAATAATTTTTGTAACGATGGACGGACTGCTCTTTTCCCTTTATCGGTACCTCTTATGATATGTTATTCGAGAAAACCAGGTGGTGCGTAGTAGTTTCCCTCACCATGACCAACAGTTTCGCCTTGATGCTGCTTGGGATCAAGCTCCATCCCTACCGCTTTGTCCGTCTTTTCAAAGGTGGGCGCATTCAGATGCAACGCTCCGATAGGTTCCACCACAATTGCAGAAGTGGATTTGGGGGAATGTTTTTCACACAACACCGGATGCCTTCTATCTATTAATACGTACTGTATATTGGAAAATCTCCTCAACTATTCACCTGAACTCGGGGTGCACATCATTCTACTACCCATCGCGCTTCTGAAACGACGAAAAGCCTTCATCGTTTCCGGTGAAGGCTTTTCGATGTGCCGCTCCCAAACAGGCACGGCCCGGAAATACATGCTATACGGAATAATGCGAATCTAAAGCTGCTATTGGAGAAGCTCGAACAGGGCGTCAAAGGCGGCGCAAACCTTGTCCATACGCGTGGGATCGGTGGTCGTTTCGGACATCAGACGGTCGATCTCCTCCCCGCGCTTTTCGAGTTCCGGGGCGATCCGCTCGAACTTCTGTGGATCGTTTACCGCCATTGTCTGCACCCGCACGGTGAATTCCTGCGCGCGGCTTGCAACGTCGCAGGCGGCAAAGGCCATACCTGAACACAGGACAAATGAGGCGAGCAAGAGAAATGCTTTTTTCATAACGTCTTCTCACTGCGGATTGAAGGACCGGTTTCGCTGGCAGCTTCCGCCGTGAACGGGATTTCCGCCCCAGAGACAGCCGTCGACGCCGGCGAGGCTGACGCAGGGGCGGGTTCCGGCACAGGCGGGGTTCCCGGCGCGGCGGGGGCCTCTCCCTTCATGCTCTCGCGTACCTCTCGGCATCCCTGTTCGTAGAGTTCGCGGAACTTGGCGGAACAGGCGCAGAGCTGCCCGTAGAGATCGAAGGGTATCTCGGTAGCCGGGGCCACCTGCATGTACGACGTCATCATATTGACCAATATCCAGCTATCGATGAACGCGAACTTCACGGCGAAGGCCACGAACACGGCGAGGAAGAACGCCACATGCCTATCCCATCCGAGCGTGACGAAAAGGCCGCCGATAATCAGAAAGACCACGATGGTCACGGCGATGATCGCACCCACCACGAAGGCGGTCGTCAACGCCGCGTTCTTTAGCAGGAACTTCCAGTTCTGATAGTAAATCACCACGCCGTCGGCCGCACTCTTGAAGGTGTTCTGATCCTTTTTGTGGAAAGTATAGCCAAGGCAGCATTCGTCCACATAGCCCAGCGCGATGCTCAGGAACAGTCTTACGATCTTCATCACCGCGTCAAAGCCGGGAACGCCGCTAAGAAAACTGCCCGCGCGCTCAAGCACGGCCTGCAACTGCCGGATAGCGCCGTCCACGAGCTTGTCCACGGCAAAATAAACATTGGAGGCCGCAAAGCGTTCGGCCACCATCCGGCGAGCGGTGTCGATCTGATCGTCCGGGACATGCCCTGTCGTTACGGCTTCAGCGATGATGGCGACGTGCCCGGCCTTGAGCATATAACCGCAGTAGTGCATCACAACAAAACGGATGACGCCCGTTCCCCCGAGCCATACGAGAAACATGACGCCCATGCCCTCGGTCCCGAACAGCCAGCCGAGCCCCAGACACAGTGCGAGGAGCACCAGGGAGGCCAAAATCATGGCGAAGCCGAGTGCCAGCTTCAGCCAGTTGAAACACATGGTCTTGAAATAGATTTCTTTTGCTGTCATGCGAACCATCCTTGTCGAGAAAGCGGAGTCTTGTTTCGCCGCCGGGCAAGATCCGGAATCCGGCTTTTGGAATGGGGAGGACGGCTTACAGCGGGGAAACGCGGGTCTTGCCGCCCCGCAGCACCTTGACGCGCTGGCCTTCGGAAAACGCGAAGTCCGCGCCCTGCACTACGGAAATGGTTTCACCGCCGTCCAGCCGGACCATGATCTCAAGGCCGGTCTGATTGGTCATGGCTTTGGCCCCGCCGTATCCGATGGCCCCGCCCGCGAGCGCGCCGCCGACCGTCGCCAGCACCTTGCCCCGGTTGTGCCCCACAAGGCTGCCAAGCACGCCGCCCACGGCGGCGCCTCCAGCTGCGGCTCCCATCGCCGTGTTGGAATCGTCCTCGATATGCACAGTACGCACGGAAAGGACCGTACCGTAGGTCACGGACTGCGCCTGTCGCGTTTCCGCGCCGGCATAATCGGCCCCCCCCACGCGCGGCGCGCAGCCGACCATCCCGCCTATGGGCATAAGCAGGAAAACAATAAGCACACCCGCTACAGATTTCTTCATGCGACCTCCTAGGCCCGTTGCATGGACCGGTGTCGGGACTATCCACAGTTCCGGCCCTGTTTTGGCTGCATGGTAGGCAAAAAGAAGAGGTTTGAAATCACCCCGGGGGTGATTTCGGGAAAAACAAGGACCCCAAAAGGGAGATATTGGGATAGCCCTCACAGACAAAGCCCCGGGAAGTGCGCCGGATTGCCATTGCCATGCCGCGCGTGTTATAAGTTCAAAAAAAAGGAAGGTTAAATGAAAAACAGCCTGTTCCTGTTTCTGCTCGTGATCGCGGCCTGCCTGTTGTTCGAGTACTTCGATTCTCCGCTTGCCCCGCGCAAACCGGTCACTCTGACCATGTGGCACGTCTACGGCAGCCAAACGGGTTCCCCGATGAACGATCTCGTCGAGCGGTTCAACCGGACGGTGGGCAAAGAACAGGGCATCACCGTCAACGTGACCTCCGTCTCCAACTCCTCCGCCATCCACGACGCGCTGATCGACTCGGCCAGGCGCGTGCCCGGCAGCGGCGAACTTCCCGATCTCTTCACCTGCTATCCCAAGACACTGCTGGCCATGGGGTCCGATTTGGTCATGGACTGGAACGGCTGGTTTTCCGAGGCGGAACGGGGGGAGTACGTCCCCCGCTTTCTGGAGGAGGGCCGCATCGACGGGAAGCAGTTGGCCTTTCCCATTGCGAAATCCACCGACGTGCTGTTCGTGAACGCCACGATCTTTGACCGCTTCGCTGGGGACACCGGGGGCAGCTACGAAGACCTCGCGTCGTGGGAAGGCTTTTTCCGGGTGTCGCGGCTCTATCACGCGTGGTCGGGCGGCAAGCCTTTCTTCATGTACAGCAGTTGGCTGCACTACGCCATGCTGAATACGGCATCCTTTGGGGAATCCCTCTTCAGAGACGGAAAAATAAACTGGGGCGACACCTTCCGCAGGGTCTGGGAGCCGCTCGCCGAAGCGGGCGTCGCCGGGGAAATCTGCCTGCTCAAGGGCTACGCCACCACCGCGATGATGACGGGGGAGGTAGTCTGTGGCCTGGAATCCACGGCCAGCATCATGTACTATAAGGATACGGTCACGTTCCCTGACAACACATCGCTCCCCCTACGCCTCAAGGTTCTCCCCATGCCGGTCTTTGAGGACGGAAAGCCTTTCGCCGTGCAGCGCGGCGTCAGCCTCTGCGCGCTCCGCTCTACGCCAGAAAAGGAACAGGCCGCCTACGTGTTCTGCAAATGGATTACGGAGGAGGAAACCAATTTAGGCTTTGTGATTTCGGCGGGTTACCTTCCGGTCAAAACTGAAGCCTATCAACGGCTGCTCGACGGAAAGCGCCCGGCGTTTCCCGACGAGAGCTACCGCAGCCTGTACGAAGTCGTTGGCGTCCTTCACGCCGGCTATACCTTCTTCATTCCGCCGCTGTTCGACGAGTATGGCAGCACGGAAAAGGCCTTTTCCGCCTCCCTGCGGTCCATATTCGCCGAGGGCCGTGCCCGCCGCGAACGCGAAGGGGCGGTCTTTTCCGCTCCTGCGGCATGGTCGCTCGCCGCCATGCGCGAACGCGTCCAGTAAGGAAAAAAGAATGGCGTCCGTAAAGGCTGTTTCGCGCGTGCTGGGTTTCCTCCGCCGGGACGGCATGATCCTGGGGGACCGCCTTCAGCTGTACCTGTTCCTGCTCATCGTGGTGCTTTTCGGCTGCACCCTGTTTTTCCTGTCCGTGTCCGGCGTGTTTTCGTCCGCAGAGAAGGACGCGGAGGCCATGCTCCGCGCCCACCTCGCCGCCTATGAAAAAAAGGTCGTCACCCATTACGGCAATGTGGCCGCCCAAGGCATCCGGCTTTCCGGCATCCTCACCCGGCAGATGGAAGCGACGCTGGCCCGGGAAGCGGCGGCCTTTGACGACGTTTCCGACAACCCGAGGCTGATCGGCCTGCTGGAACGGGATATGTACCCCCACCTGCTCAACGCGCTGGAAAAGACGAGTTGCAGCGGGGCCTTCCTCGTCCTCGACGCCACAGTCAACACCTCGCTGCCCGCGGCGTCCGACTCGCGCTGCGGGCTTTACCTCAAACTTGCCAACATTAACATCCCCAACCCGGTCAACCCCGACGTGCTCCTGCTGCGCGGCATGGCCGACATCGGTTATGACAACGGGTTGAGCTTCCACAACAAATGGGAACTGGAATTTTCGGCGGCCCGCATGCCCTTCTACGCCGGGCTGCTCCGCCGGGCCGAAGCCGATCTGACGCGCTGCTTCGTCTATGCCGATACCCAGCGGCTCCACGGCACATGGGAGACGTTTATGCCCCTCGCCGTCCCTCTGGTCGGGCGCGGCGGGGAGGTCTACGGCGTCTGCGGGTTCGAGATCAGCTCGCTCTACTACAAGCTGTCCCACGCGGAAAGCTACACGCCCTTCAAACGGCTGACCGGCCTGCTCGCCCGCAGGGATAAGGGCCTGCTCCTTCCCGCTTCCGGGCTGGAAAGCGGTACTCACGCCGGATACTTCGCGGGCTTGGGCGACCGCCCCTATCAGGTGGAGGAAGGGCCGCTTTACAACGTGTACACGTCCGGCAAGAACGTCTTCGTCGGCGTGGAAACGCCGGTGGAACTCTCCCCCCTTTCGGCCTCGGACGCGGATTCGCGGCGGGTCGTCGCCGTGCTCATGTCCAAGGAGGACATGGACGCGATCTCCGCACGAGCCAATCGGCGTATCATCCTGTTCTGCATTGTCTTTTTCGCTATCGCCACGCCGCTGTCCGTCTTCCTGAGCCGAAAGTACGTCACCCCCATTCTGGCGGGCATCGATGCCGTGAAACAGGGAGCCTCGAAAACCAACATCCCCGAAATCGACGACCTCATCGAATTCCTCGACGAACAGGAACGGCGCTCGGAAGAGCCAACCGGCAACGCCGATGCGTCCATCCCCGCCGACATGTCCGCCTATTACGCCTTCATCCGGAACATCGGCACGCTCTCGCGGGCCGAAAGCGTAGTCTTCAATTTGTACATGAAGGGCCACTCTGCCAAAGAGATCGCGGAAATCCTCAACCTGTCCATGAACACCATCAAGACGCACAACAAGCGCATCTACATGAAGCTCAACGTGACCTCGCGCAAGGAGCTTATGGTCTACGCCCAGATGATGCGGCAGGCGCAGCCCGATCAGGACTGACGCGCGGCACGCCCCTTCTTTCCCTCCTCGCACCCCTCGCGCTTTTTGCCTCCAGTCCCCCCGAAAAAGAGCAAAATCACCCCGCGGGTGATTGTCTTGAAACCCGCCATTATGTATATGCTGCGGGCAGAATCGCGGTCTTTGCCAATGATTGGGGCGGGCCTTTCGGAGGCTCTGTCCCGGCGCTCCGGGCAGAAGGCCGCCGGTGGGCCGCAAGACGTCATCCGGGGATTTTCCCCATGCCGATCCGATCAACCCGAGAAGGGGGGAACATGAAAAAAGCGTTCTGGATATGCCTGCTCGCGCTGCTTCTCTGCACCGGGGACGCGCTGGCCGAACAAACGCCGCAAGCAAGCGGGGAACGCTTTCCCGTCACTCTGGGGGAAGGTTCCGAACTGCCCCTGCGCGTTCTCACCCGCCCGATGGCGAGCCTCTACAAAAGCGCTTCCGAAGGCGAGGTCCTGCAAAGCAACCTGCCGACCTTCCAGTCCTACTACGTCTATGACCGCCCCGGCGGTGAAGCCCGTGACACGGGAACCGGATGGTACGAAGTGGGCACGGACGACAAGGGAACCGTTGTGGGCTGGCTGAAGGCCGACGACGTGTTCGAGTGGCAGCAGACCATGTGTCTGGCCTACACCCACCCGCAGGGGCGTATGCCCGTGCTCATGTTTGAGGACAAGGAATCGCTTGAAAACCTCGCCAAACAGGAGCAGGCCGCCCGCGCCGAAGCCGTCGGCGGGCTGTACGCTTCCATCGAGAAGGCCGCAAGCGGACAGCAGCCCCTGCCCAAAGACTTTCCCGTGCTGTCCGTGGAACCCAAAATGGCCGTGGACATCAGCAAGCAATTCTACCTGCTCCCCATTCTTGAGCACCAGCCCGTGACGCTGGACGGGCGGGAATCCCGGCTCCTGCGGCTGGCCGCCGTGAGCGGCGGCGGGGAAAAGGCGCGCGAAAGCTCCGACGTGCGGGTCAATCAGGCCTATCTTGAAGAGGCGACCACGGGCGCGGAACAAAAGGCCGACTCGCTCAAGGATATCAAGATCGATCTGGTCTGGGTAGTGGACACCACGCGCAGTATGCAGCCCTATATCGAACGGACGCGCGAGGTGCTGACCACGGTGTCCAAAAACCTTTCGGCTCGCGAAGGGCTGAATCATATGCTCGCTTTCGGCTTGTGGGCCTACCGCGATTCCACCAGCATCCCGGGCATCGAATACAACACGAAAAACGTCACGCCCGAGCTTCTCAGCGTGGACGCCTTTCTGACGGCCATGGCCGACGTGAAGGAAACCTCCATAGACTCCGTGGACGTGCCCGAAGACATGTTCGCGGGCATAGCCGACGCCGTGGAAAAGACCGCATGGCGCGACGGCGCGCTGCGGCTTGTCGTGGTGGTGGGCGACGCCCCGTCCCATGAGGCCGGGCACAAGTGGAACGCCTCGGGCAAGGAAGAAAACACCCTGCGCGCGCTGGCCACGGAGCGCAACGTCAGCATCCTCGCCCTGCACCTGAACCCGCCCAAAACCAAGCGATTCAACAAGGTGGCGGAACGCCAGCTCCGCGCGCTCTCGCTCAACCCGGGGACGGAAAAGTCCTATTACTGGGGCATCAACGCCAATGACGTGGCTTCGTTCGGAATGATGGCCGAGGCCATTACCGATACGCTCGTCGGCTATCTCGAAGGCGCGGCCCGGCAGCAGTCCTTCGACGCCATGACCCCGGAAGAACGGGCCGCCTTCCTCGCGGACCCGGCCTCCAAGACGGACAAGCAGCCCGCCCAAGCACGGCAGGCCGCAACCCTCAACGCCGACGCCCCCACCAGCGACGACCTCAAGAAGCTGATCCAGGCCGCCGCGGTATCGTGGATCGGCAGCCAGAGCGGCGCGAAGGCCCCGCGCGACGTGGAAGCATGGGTCACGGACAAGGACCTTGCCGATCCGGTCCGGCAATCGCTCGAAGTGCGCCTGCTGATCAACAAGCGGCAGCTTGACGCGCTCGCCACGCTGCTTTCGGAAGTGCTGGAGGCGGGACGCAGCAATCAGGTCAGCGGAGACGACTTCTTCACATCGTTGCAGGCCGCTTCCGCCGTGGCCTCGCGCGACCCCGGCATGTTGGCCAACGCGCGGAATCTAGCCCAGTCGGGCATGATCCCGGACTTCCTCTCCGGGTTGCCCTACCACAGTCAGCTCATGGACATGAACAACGACCTGTGGGCCAGCTGGGGCCCGGACGAGCAGGACGCCTTCCTGAATCAGATTGAAGCCAAGGTAGCGGCCTACGCCGCCGTGCACGACGACCCCGAAACATGGGTGGCGTTGAACGCGGGCGACGATTCCTCGGAGTTCGTGGCTCCCCTGCCTTTGGAGCTGCTGCCGTGACCTTGCGCGTCGCCGTAAAGGATCTGTCCGTGCTGCGCCGGAAAGGGGGCATGAGCTTTGAGCTGCGCGCCCCCGTCCTGAACGTGTTCGCGGGACAAAGCCTTGCGGTGCTGGGGGCCAGCGGGTGCGGCAAGTCCACCTTGCTGGACGTGCTGGCGCTCGCGCTGGCCCCCACGGGCGCGGCACGTTTCACGCTGCACCCGGACGGCGGCCAGAGCGTCGACCTGCTCAACGCCGACGCCGCCACGCTGGCCCGGCTGCGCGGCGCGCACATCGGCTATGTGCTGCAATCCGGCGGCCTGCTGTCGTTTCTGAGCGTGCGGAACAACATCCTGCTGCCCGGCCAACTGCTGGGCCTGGATCGCCGCCTGCTTCAGGAACGCCTTGCCTTTCTGTGCGACAGGCTGAACATCGCGGATCAGCTTGATAAAAAACCGCAGCACCTGTCCGGCGGGCAGCGCCAGCGCGTGGCCATCGCCCGGGCGCTGATCCACGCCCCGCTCGTGGTGCTGGCGGACGAACCCACCGCCGCCGTGGATCAGCGCACCGCCGCGGACATCTGCGCTGTGTTCGGGGGCATCGTCCGCGAAACCGGGGCCGCGCTGATCGTGGTCAGCCACGACGCCGCCCTCGTGCGCGGCTTTGCCGATCAGGTGGCGTGCTTCCATGTGGAAAGGCTCTCTCCCCAAAGCGTGCTTTCCACCCTGCGGCCCGAGTCCGATACCCGGGAGGTCCATTGATGCTTGCACCCGCCCGCACCGCCGTACGCCTTGCACTCGCGGACGCCGTCCACGAATGGCGCATGAGCCTATGCCTGATTCTGGCGGTTGCGGCCATCGCCGCGCCCCTGCTGCTCTTTTTCGGACTGAAATACGGCACGGTGGACACCCTGCGCAAACGCCTGCTGAACAACCCGGCCACGCTGGAACTCCTGCCCGTTACGGAAAAGCTGCTGGACGCGGTGTGGTTCGAGACACGGCGCGCCGATCCAAGGGTGGCCTTCCTTGTGCCGCACACCCGCAAGCTCTCGGCGCAGGCCGACGTCGTCCCCGCCGGAGGCGGCGCGACGAAACGCCTTGATCTGCACCCCTCCCTGCCCGGCGACACGCTGCTGTCGCGGTTTGGACTGGAGGCCCCCGCCGCCGATACCTGCGTGCTCACCAGCCTCGCGGCGGAACGCCTCAACGCGAAAACCGGGGACAGGCTCGCCTTTACGGTCACGCGGGAACAGGGACGCAGCAAGGCCAGCCATACGTTCGAGGTGCGGGGCGTCCTGCCCGCGCGGGCCGGTTCCCTGGCGGCGGCGTACATCCCGCTCGACCAGTTGGAAGCCGTGGAGGATTACAAGGACGGGCGCGCCGTGCCCGCCTTCGGCTGGCCGGGGAACGACCCCGTGGCCCACTCGGTGGCGCAGGCCGTGCTGCTGGCCGTCCCCGTGGAGTTTGACGCCCGGCAAAGGGCTTCCGTGCAGTTAAATACGGGCTTCACCGGGCTTGAAGAGCTGGGCCGCGCCCCGTTGACGCAGGCCGGGCTTCCGGCGCAGCTACCGGGAGCCTTCGTCTACCGCCTGCGCTGTGTGGGGCGCGGGGCCACGCAGGACAACCTTCTGGCTCTGCGGGACAAGCTGCGCGGCCTTGAAGCGATTTGCGTCCCTTTGTTCGGGCGCATGACAGCGACCCTGCCCGACGGCGAAACCCTCGCCCTGACGCCCGTGAGCGGGCAGGAAAGCCCGGCCCTGCGCGAGGCGCTGAACAACGCCGCGCCGCTGGAACAGTGGACGGATTTCGCACGTAGGGCCGCGCCCCGCGTACTGCTCGTGCCGCCGTCGAAGCAAGCCGGGGCGGAAGCCCTCGTCACCGTGAGCCTGCCCGATTCGGAAGGGACGGAGTTGCGTTTCCGCGTCGCGCTGGCGGCGCACCCCGACGTGCCGCCGGGCACGGCATTCGCGCCGCAGGCGCTGCTCGGGCAGCTCAGTCTTCTCGGCGACCGCGCCCTGACCGACGGGACGGACAGTTCCGGCAACCCGGCCTTCCTGCTCGGGCGGCGCGGCTATTCGTCGTTCCGCATGTACGCCGCACGCCTTGACGATGTGGCCCCGCTCGCCCGGAGTCTGGAGGCCGAGGACATCCGCGTCACCACCCGCGCCGACCGCATCGAAGAAATCAAGCGTCTCGACGCCGGGCTGTCCCTGCTCTTCTGGCTCATCGCGGCCGCGTCATCCGTGGGCGGCACGGCCTGCCTGCTTTCCAGCATCTACGCCAACGTGGAGCGCAAGCGCAAAGATTTCGCGGTGCTCCGCCTTTTGGGGCTGCACGGGGCCGGGCTGGGGCTGTTCCCGCTGACCTCAAGCCTCGCCCTGACCCTCTGCGGCATGCTGCTCAGTCTCGCGCTCTTTCACGGTATGGCCCTGACCATCAACATCCTGTTCGCGGAACACCTTGACGCGGGCGAAGCCTTCTGCACCCTCGGCCTCCCGGAACAGGGCACCGCCGTCCTCGTGGCCGCGGGACTGGCCGTGCTTGCCGGGATCGCCGCCGCCGCGCGTCTGGCCTCGGTCCAGCCCGCCGAGTCGCTGCGGGACGAGTGAACGGCATGGAAGAACGCGGACGAATCCATAAAGAGGTGTGTATGCGGCTACTCCATGCGTTTCTGGGACTGGCACTGTTGCTGCCCTTCGGCATGGCCTCCACCGCCGGAGCGCAGGCGTCCGGGGAGAAGTCGCTTTCCGGCAACCCGGTTCCGGCCGAGGGCGATCTCGTCATTCCCGGTCCCGGGGGCGTGGTCTTCGCCTTCCGGCCCGTGAGCATCCGCGGTGCGGGGGGCGAGGAGCAGGGGCCGCTCTCCGGCGTGCGCTTCATCATGGGCGATCCGGCGGGCGATTTTCGTTCGCCTCCCACGGCGGTGGTCATCGGCGGGGCCTTCGAAAGCGATGCCGAAACCCCGGATAAAGAGGGCTGGACCTATTATCTCGGCAAATATGAGATCACCCGCGCTCAATACGCGGCGGTCATGGGCGAAGAGGCTCTGCCCGCGGTCAGGGGGCAGGACGCCCCGGACATGCCCGTCACCGGCGTCTCGTTCTTTGACGCCATGCGCTTTGTGGACGCCCTGAACACGTGGCTTTACGCCAACGCCATGGACAGCCTGCCTTGTTCCGGGCCGTTCCCTGCCTTCGTCCGGCTACCCACCGAGGCGGAATGGGAATTCGCCGCCCGAGGCGGGCAGAAGGTCGAGGCGGTCGCCTTTGACGCCTCCCATCCCTACGGCGACGATCTGGCGGCCCACGAGTGGTTTTCCGGCCCCAACTCGTCGCATAACAAGGTGCAGCCCGTTGGAAAACTGCGGCCCAATCCACTGGGACTGCATGACATGCTGGGCAACGTGCGGGAAATGACCCTCTCGCAGTACCACATTGAGTATTATCAGGGGCGCAGCGGCGGCTTTGCGGCGCGCGGCGGGCACTTCCTCGTAGCGGAAAAGGACATGGCCTGCGCCCTGCGCACTGAGGAGCCGTACTATCTGGGAAGCGCTGACAAGGGGATGCGGCCCAACGTCAAGCCCACCATGGGGTTGCGTCTGGTGCTGAGCGCGCCCGTGCTCACCGACAGGGACAGCATCGCCGCCATTGAGGACGCCTGGGAAACGCACCGCTCCGGCGCGGGGGCCGATCTGCCCGCGGCCCTGTCCGTGGCGGACGTGGCCGCGCAGGAAGCCGTCCCCGCCCGCGACGCGCTGGAAAAGCTGGAAAAGGTCAAAGGGATATTGCGCAAGGAAGGCTTGCTGCCCAATCTGGAGAAGGATATCGCGGCGGCCGAAAACGCCCTGCAACAGATCGCCCGCATCCGGCGGCAGGCCGATCAGGATTCGGCCCGCGTCTGGGTCAAGATCGCGGCGGAGCGCGGCCTCTACCTGAGCATCAACCTGCGCGGGCTGGCGCTGGCGCTGGAAGCCCCCACGGAAAAGCTGCGCGCCCGCGCGGAGCAGTTCGCCTACAACGTCTCCTCCGGGCTGGACAGCTACAGCGAGATCATGACGGAACTCGGCAAGCTCCCCAAGGAGGCCGTGGAGGGCGCGTTTGACGCTCATTCGGCGTATCTGGCAGGGCTCATTGAAAAAGAACGCGCGTCAAAGGACAAAGAGGCCGAAAAGCGGATAGAGGACATCACCCGCCAGAAAGATCAGTGGCTTCCGGTCACGCGCAAGCATTACGAACGGTACGGCAAGGAAAAACGTTTCGACGCCGCGGCCTGGCGTTCGGACTATGCCGCCGAAAACTGACAACCGCGCTGCCGCGCACATTAAGGAGCGTATCATGAACCAAGCTCTCCGCCTTCCCTGTGCCCTGCTTTTTTCCCTCAGTCTGATTGCCCCCCTGAGTGGTTGCGGCAACATCCAGCACGACGGAACCCGCACCAAAACGGAAGGCACGCTGGTGGGCGCGGGCGTCGGCGCGGGCGTGGGCGCCCTGCTGGGGCAGGCCATCGGCGGCAACACGGCGGGAACGCTCATCGGCGCGGGCGTCGGCGCGCTCGTGGGCGGCGTTTCCGGCTTCGCCATCGGGAGCCATGTTGCGGACAAGAAGGCGGAATACGCCTCGCGGGAAGACTGGCTCGACTCCTGCATAGCCGACGCCCGCCAAGGCAACCGCGAAGTCGCGGAATACAATGTGAAACTTGCCGATGAAATCAAGGCGCTGGACAAAAAGTCCACCAGGCTCGCGGCCGACTACAAGCGCCAGAAGGCCAAGCGCGAAACGCTCGTCGCGGAAAAGCAGGCTGTCGAAAAGCAGCGGGCCGAAGTGGACGCCAACATCAAGGCTCTGGAAGAGCGCGCTGCCAAGCAGAAGGCCGTGGCGCAGGACGCCCGCGCGGGCAAGAACACCGCCGAAGCCCAAATCATGGACGCCGAGGTCAAGAAGCTGGAATCGCAAATCGCGGAAATGAAGAAGCACAACCAGAAGCTGGCGAACATTTCCGTGCGGATGGCGGTGTAGGCCGCCGGTTCGGTGCAAGGAGCGAGTATGCGTACATTCATTGCCATCCTGCTGGGCTGCGCGGCCCTGCTTTCCGCCGGCTGCTTCGGCGCGTCCACCAACCCCCGAGAAGGCGGCTTGTTCGGGTATAATCCCGATGCCTACGAAGCCCGTCAGAGAGAGCGGCAGGAACAGTTGAGTGCCATCCGTCAGGAGCAGGCCCGCGAAGAGGCCGCCTCAGCCAGACTGGAGCAGAAGAAGAAACAAAAGGCCGCCCAGGTGAGCAAGCAGGAGCGGGACGTAAAAGCCCTTTCGGCGGAAGTGAACGCGCTTTCGGGGAAGATCAACGCGCTGAAAAAGGGGACGGAGGAACAGCGGGCGCAGGCCGCCGCGCTGGAGCAGCGCCGGAACGCCTTGCAAAAGGCTGGTTCCGCCTTGCAAGAGCAGCCGGATTCCGCCGCCAGACAGAAGAAACTCCTCCAGCTCCGGGAAGAGCTCAGGCAGCTTGAGCAGGAAGCCGAGGATTTGAGCAATCTATGAGCGGCTCGTTTTCCCGCGGCGCGCGGAACGTGAGGGGCGCGGCCCTGTCCGGTGCGCTTGCCCGTACCGCCCGTGCCCTGGCGTGGGCGCTTGCCCTTGCATGGGTATTCGCCCCGCCGCCCGCCGCCGCGCAGCCGCCGGTTCGGGAAATCCTCGAACTCGTGCGCGGGCACGCCCTCAGGCCGCCCGCCGAACGGGTTCTCGATGCCGGGATGGATGATCCCGCCCTGCGGAACCGGGAGGGCCTCAATGCCTTTCTGCGGGCCTTCGATCCCTACGCCGCCTATATTCCGCACGCCGAGCTGGAAGAACTGAGGGACATGCGCGAACGCTACGGCTACGGCGTGGGAATGGACATCGTGTATGATCAGGAAGGCCGGGCGATCTGCATACCGTATGCCGCCGGCCCTGCGGCCAGAAACGGCATAGCCTACGGCGACGTGCTCCTGAAGGTGGACGGTTACGACGTCTCCGGGGCCGACATTGATGATCTGGCCGTGCTGGTGCGCGGCGAGGCCGGGACCGTGGTGGAACTCGCCGTTCTTCATCCACAGGACAAGTCCCAAAACGAGGTCCGGACAATCTCCGTGCAACGGGAGCGCGTGTCGCCGCCGCTGGTGCAAGTGGAAACCAACACGCCGGAAGAGGCGCGTATCCGCCTCTACGGTTTTTCCCCTCCCGTACCCGCGCGGCTGCGCGAGGCGCTGGCGTCGGTGCTGGCGGCGAAACCCAAACGCCTCATTGTGGATATGCGCGGCAACACGGGCGGCGACATGGAAGCCGCCCTGCGTTGCGCGGCCCTGTTTCTGCCTCAGGGCGCGCCCCTTGCACACGGCAGAACAAGGGACGCAGCAAGGCTGCGCCACGCCGAGCGCGCAGGCATGGCTGCGGACGCGCCGCGCAGCATCGTCATCCGTCAGGACGGCCTGACGGCCAGCGCGGCGGAACTGTTCATTGCGGCGCTCTCCTCCGCAGGCCGGGCGACCACCGAGGGAACGACCAGCGCCGGAAAGGCGATGGTTCAGGAAGTGTTCAAACTCTCCAACGGAGACGTGCTCAAACTGAGCACGGAAGAGTTGCTGTACCCTGATCAGGCCGTCACATGGCAGGGAAACGGGCTTGTGCCGGACGCCGTCCCCTTGCGGGAACATTCAACCTCTTTCGTCTTCAAAAAACCGGGGGTGTATCAGTGAAACGTCATGCATTGCTCTCTCTTGCCACAGGCGTGCTGACCGTCCTTCTTGCGGTCGGTTCCGTCTTCGCGGCCGAATACGCCGTCTCCGCCAAGGGCAAGGACGTGGGCGTAGCCGAAACCAACGCAAAGGTGAACGCCGTGCGGACCTGCATGAAAGAGCTGGTCTCCGAGGCGTTCCTGCAAACCAACGCCAAGGCCATCCGCGCGGGCGTCATTCTGAAAAGCGACGACTTCGTCACATCCTGCAACATTGTGGAGAGCAAACAAAGCGACAAGCTCTTCACCGTGCAGGCCGTGGTCGATGTTGATACGGAACGCCTGAAGGCCGCGCTGTCCGCCATGCAGATGGACGACGCCTCGACGCAGAAAATGGCTGTCGCGCAGACCGCTGAGGTTCCGGCGTCTTCTCCGGCCACGGCTTCCGCCAAGGCGGCGGCTCCCGCCTCTTCCGCCGACATTCCGGATTCCCTAGCTTCCGACGCGGCAACGGCGGCCGACGCCTCCACCTCTTCCGTTCCGGCGGTCCCGGCGGATACGGCGGAGCCGACAACGCCATCGGCAGCGGGAGAGGCGGAAAACGTCCGTATGGAATGCTTCATCGACAGCACCCGGGAAACCGCCGCCAAACTCGTGCCCACCTCGCTCTTCGGGCTGATGGACGAGGAAGACGCCCACTTTGCCGAGATGCTGATGGCTATGGATGTCCAGAATCTGTATATGCTGTATGACGAGCATAAGGACAGCATGGTCATGGCGGGGAGCCTGCCGTCCGCCGGGGATCGCCTGCGGCAGTTGGAAACTTCCGGCATCTCCAAGCGCGAATTCGCGGAACTGCTCGGCATGACTCCGGAACGTTTCCCCGAGCGCATGCGCACGGGGCTGGACGAAACGCGCTCCGCGCCCTCACAAGTCGCTGGCGTCCACCAGTTGGGAGAAACCTATCTGGCTGTGGCCGATACGGTTCTGGTCGTCGGTCAGAATCCCCGGCATGTGGGCGAAGCTAGAGAACGCATCATGAAGGACGGCCATCTGTTCGCCGTTCCCGCCAATGAACAGGTGTGGGCGAAGGTGACCACGCGGCTTGATACCGCGGGTCAGGATAAGCAGGCAAGGCCCTACGTGCAGTGGTTCAGCCTGAAGGCCATTCCCGAGGGCTGGGCCTGCACGACGGATTCCAATGCCGACGATCTGCGCCCCGAGCTGGCTTCCATGCCTTCGCTTCCGCTTGCGGATACGGCCCTGTACGGTAGTACCCCGCCGTCCCTCATGCTCCTCTGGAGCGGAAAGCTCCTGCAATCGCTGCAAACGTTCACAGCCACCCTCGACGGTGACGCCGAAGCGGCCTTGAGTTCCTTTGCCGTGGATTTCGCCGCCCTCGACAGCATCAACTTCAGCCTGGGCGCTTCGTCCGCCAACGTCATGGGCATGCAGCTGCCGGGCCTGTCCCTCTGCTTTACCGGCGAAGACAAGGCGCTGACCACGCTGGCGGACAAGGCCAAAGCCCTTATAGATGGGCAATGGTCGGAAGTCCCCACGCAAGGGTGGTCGTCGGTGCTCGTGAGCAAGCAAAGCACGGCCGCCGGTTCCCCCATGCCGATGACGGTCGTGCTAGCGACCAGGGAGCGCACATTGCTGATAGCCCTGATGCAGTCTGACGGCTTCCCCGGCAAGGACGGCAACATCGCGGGCTTCCTCAACGAAACCTACGCTTCCGGCGCGGAAGGGTTGAGCTTCCCTGCGGACGGCATGAGCGGGCTGTATGTGGTGGATGTGCGGAAGCTGTGGCGTGAAGCAGGCGAACTGCTCGCGCCGACTTCCCCCTTGCGCATGTTGTCGGGGCTGGATCAGAAGCTCGATCCCGCGACGCGCGCCGCCTTCGAGCGCCTGCGCACGCTCACCCCGCCGCTGCGGGCGATGATCGGCTGGTCAAACGCGCCCCGCGCCGCTTCCGGGCAAGGGTACATCCTCCTGAGCAAGGAGGACTCGTCCGAATTCTCCAAGGCTCTGGCCGATGTGGTCAAGGCCCTCAATAAGGACAAGGCAACGCCCTGATCTTCGCTTCTGGCGAAGCCGCCTTTCCCGGCACTTCGAAAAAGACCAGCCGATCCCCCTGTCGTGACACGGGATCGGCTGGCCTTTTGTTATGTTCCTTCCATCAGCTCAGGGTTATGCGCCAGAAGAACTCAGCGCCATGCTCAAAAGCGCGGGCATCATCATTCCTGCGTATCTGGCGGAAAAATTTCTGAAGCCGGAAAGCTTGTCTTACGGCTTTTGTTCAGCTATTTTTAATATCTCGCTCCCGACCTGCCACTGGGGACAAGGCCATGCTGTGCATAAGGAAATGGGCCGGATGAACGTTTTCCGCCACTTTCAATAATATCGTTTTTCGCACAAAAGGGCCTCTACGCATAAAAACCTTTACAGAAACAGAGGGCCCCGGTTATGTGTACTCAGACCGCGATATACGCCCGCTGTCTAACGGTGTGGAATAAGCGCCCGATCCATGTGGTTTCGGCCCGGCTTTTGCTACACACAGGCTCATCGCCCCTCCGCCGCTTCCGCGCCTAAGCGCCGCGCGGCTTTCCGCGTTTCCCGACTCTTCCAAAATGTAAACCTTGTCCTCTTGGGGGCAGGGCTTTTTTTGTTCCCTGAAATCATGAGGTAGGCCCCATGAAAACTCTTCCGTCGCGTCCGCCCGTTCTGTTCCACCTGTGCGCCACGCTCTGTCTGTGCGGCGTCATGGCCCTTGCTCTGGCCTTCCCCGCGCCTCCCGCGCAGGCCGCCGAACTCAACATATACGGAGGCGGCGGAGGCGTGAACGCCACGGGCGGCAATGGCGGCAATGGCGGCAGCGCGGGCGCGGGCTTGGGCTACGCTGGCGGCGATGGCGACGCGAGCGGCAAGGGCGGTAAGGGCACTGAGAACGGCACAGATGTGGACGGCGGCACGGGCGGCGGCGTGGGCGGCAACGGCGGCGCAGCCAGTCTGACGCTGAGCGGTGATGATCTCTCCTTCGACACCCTGAACATCCGGGGCGGCGCTGTCGGCGAGCTAGGTTCGGGCAACACCGGCGGCGCTGGCGGCTCTGGCGGTGATGCCAGCGTCTTTGCCAAGAACCTCACCGTCAAGACATTGTCCATGCACGGCGGGGACAGCACAGGCGGGGGGAAGGGCGGCGATGCCAACTTCACGGCGGGCACCCTGAAGACCGGGAACATTGTTCTGCACGCACACGATGGCAACTTGGCGTTCCGCCTTAAAAAGCTGGTCTGGACCGGCAGCGACACTTTCTATGTGTCGCCCGACGGCACGACCATTGAGATCGGCTCCCTGACCATTGACGGCGGCACGGTCAACAAAGACACCTACGGCAATCTGATCAGCGCCGATTCCTTTTACACGGGCACGAAGGACATCACCCTCGGCACGGGAGGCGCGCCCTTCGACACCACCGACGGGGCTCAGAGCGTGGACCGAAATCTCATCGGCTCGGGCGCACTGACCAAGGATGGAACGAACACGCTGACCCTGACCGGGAACAATACCTACACGGGCGACACGACCATCAAGGCCGGAATCCTGACGGGCAACATCGCCGACAACACGAAATTTGAGCATCGCCACAGGCGCGGCCTATGACGGCGCGAACGCGGCCCGCTCCCTGAACGCCCTCACCGGCAAGGGCACCATCCGCAACACCGCCGGCCTGACCGTGCAGAGCGGCGACTTCGGCGGCGTCATCGAGGGCACCAACATCGGCGGCCTGACCAAGGACGGCACGGGCACGCTGACGCTGACCGGGAACAATGCCTACACCGGAACCACCACCGTCAAGGCCGGAACCTTGGCCCTGTCCGGCGGCGGCACGCTCGGCGCGTCCACCTTGCTGGACCTGCGCGGCCCGGCCAGCCTGAACATCGGGGACAAGACGGCTGATTTCTCCGGCAAGCTCCTGTCCTTCTACGTGCCCTCGGACATGGGCACGGGCGGGACGCTCCTTTCCGTCGGCGGCGCGGGCACAACCGACATCGCCAACAGCACCGTGCGCGTGGGTGTTGCGGGCTCGTCCTCTCCCCTCGGCAAGGGCGACGCCGTCACGCTGATCGACGCGGCGGGCGGCACCCTGCGAGGCGACCCCGCCAACGCCGGCAGCAAGGGCGAGGGGATGCAGGGCGTCACCCTGCGCTATGAGTTCGATATCGCCAAGATCGGCAACCGGTTGACCGCCACCGTTACCAGAACGCCGCAGGCCGATCCGCTCTCCAAGGCCCTCTCCGAAGGCTTCCTCGGCGGCATGGCCCTGAGCCTGCAAGGCGCGGACCTCGCCGCTGGCCGGGGCATGGAGTCCGCCGCGCGCCTCTTCCCAAGCGGGCGGGGGCGGCTACGGCTTCGCGGGCTTCGGCGCGCTCTCCGGCGGCTCGCAACGCTACAACACCGGATCGCACGTGGACATGGACAGCCTGTCCATGCTTACCGGCTTCGCGTGGGGCGCGGACCTCGCGCCGGGGCGGCTGACGCTCGGCGCGTTCTTCGAGTACGGCAACGGCTCCTACGATACCTACAATTCCTTCGGCAACGCGGCGTCCGTGCACGGCGGCGTCCTCGCCCGCATGGACTTCGCGCCCGCCGGACCCGGCCATGTCTACGCCGAAGCCAGCGGACGCGTGGGCAAGACCCACAACGACTACGGCAGTTCCGACCTGCGCGACGCGGCGGGGCGCAAGGCCGACTACGACAGTGCCTCCCCCTATTACGGGCTGCATGGCGGCGTAGGCTACGTCTGGAGCATCGACGAAACCACCAGCCTCGACCTCTACGGCAAGTACTTCTGGACCCGGCAGGAAGGCGACGGCGTCAAGCTGTCCACGGGCGAAAGCCTGCGCTTCGACGACGTCGATTCCAGCCGCGTGCGCTTCGGCGAATCGAGGAAGGCGGAACTCTTCATGAAAAAGCGATCGCGCGACCTCACCTTCGGCGTGATCGGCTTTCGGGCCAGCTCCGCCGTCAAGCCGATGAAGAGGATGACATGGGAACAGGTCCTCGGTTTTGTCCGGGATGCGGGGATGATCGAGTGTATCCGCACCAAACAGGAGGTAGACAAGGAAGCGCTCCGCCAGCTTCCGCCGGAAAAGCTCGCCGCCGTAGGGTGCCGACTGGAGCAGACGGACGGTTTCTTTTACGAGTTGAACGAAACGGAACTCGCGGGAGCGGAATCCGCATAACGACAAACCGGGCGGGTTATTCCGCCCGGCTCCATATGGAGGGATAAACCATGCGTACCCCACCTGATCCCAAGAAGCTCGTGAAGGCCCTCCAGACCGGACGCCGCCAGCTCGGCATGACGGATGAGGAATATCGATCGCTTCTTTTTCGGCGTTACCAATGGCCGGACGACTTCCAGCAAGGAACTCAACAGCGAGGAGCTTTCCCGCGCCCTGGCGGCGCTTCGCAAGGCGGGCTTTCACACGACGGCGGACCCGCAGATGAGGAAGATCAAAAGCCTCTGGTACGAAATGTACGATCTGGGCATCGTCAGGAACCGGAGCGAGCAGGCGATCAATGCGTATATCCGCCGTATCACGGGAGGGCAGAAGATCGAATACTGCTCCATCCACGAGCTCCAGCTCGTCATTGAAACCCTGAAAAACTGGATCGACCGCATCGAAGAACCGGCGGCACGGGAACATCTACAGCGGTTCTTCATCGAGCAACCTCCCGCCACGGCGATAATGCAGTAGAGGGAAACATGGGCAGGTTCATTTCGGAGAAGTCCGGCTCGGGTATCCCCTCAATTCGAGATACCCGGACGGAAAAACTGGTATGTGGCTTTTTTCTGGATAAGGACAACCCAGAGAAAACGGCGGCCATGTTGAAGGTATGCGTCGACGCCCTAAATGCAGCGGTTGAACGGCGCACTGAAGAGAGGAAAACAGGTGATCGACCGCGAAGAGAGTAGCCGTCTGCCTATCGTGGGCGGAAAAGTTGGACAAGGCGTCCGGTTGAGAGGATGCGCCGGATTTCCGGCTACCTCGTCGGCACGACGGACAGGTGGAACAACGCCAAACGCGCGGAACTGAGGGATCGCGTGAGCCACATCAAAATGAATGGAGAATCACATGAACAAGTATGACCTCATAAGAAGGCTTAGGAAGGAATGCGGCGTACGGAAGCCAAGGCGGAGAAGTGCATCAAGTCCACGCTCGATACGTTCACGGAAGCGCTGGCGAAAGGGCAACGGGTTTTCCTTTCCGGCTTCGGGACTCTTACTCCGATACCCCGATCGGAACGAACCGGTCGTAACCCCAAGACTGGCGAGCCTTGCACCATTTCGGCCCGCACTACGGTCAAGTTTACGGCGGCGAAGCGGCTCAAGGATGCACAGAACCACTAAAGGAGAGCTTGCTAAGGCAACAAAAAAGGAGGGACGTTCCCCTCCTTTTTTGTTGCAGATTCTGCAATAGGATTACACTCTAGCCTAAAAACCTTCCCGGTACTTCCCAAATTATCTCGTTTTTTCCCGTTACTTTTCATGCCACTGATCACGTAGAGCTTTTCCGCGTTCTCTCAGAAGATATTGTTCTTGAGCTCTTCGGGGAGGCCGCTTCCGAGAGGATCTGTACTACTGCCTCAACGTCTTCCCCATCGAAACGCCGCCGTTGCGCGAACGCCGGGAGGATATCCCCCTGCTCGCGGAATCCTTCCTTGCCCAATGCGCAAAAGATCTGGAAAGGCCGGGCCTGCGCCTGCGTTCCGATCAGCTCGACACCCTCATTCGCTACGACTGGCCCGGCAACATCCGGGAACTGCAAAACGTCATCCGCCGGGCGGCGATCACCGCAAAGGAAGTTCTGTCGATCTCCGCTTCCTCAGCTTCAGGCCGATCCGCCCGCCCTCAGGCCGCTCGGAACACGGCAAGGCACGGACGCAGTGCTGACCGGGGAGGCAATGCTCCTCTTTGAAAAATGCAACATCAGCAACGCTCTGCGCCGGTGCAACGGCAAAATATACGGCGGCAACAGGGCCGCCGCGCTGCTCGGCATCCGGCCCACCACGCTCGTGTCGCGCATGGCAAAGTTCGGAATCAGCAAAATAGGAGATACGTAGAAGAAACCAAGGGCGGGAAGGCTCTTCCTTTTCAAAAGGGGCCTTCCCCGCTTTCCTTCGTCTGCGGGGGAAAGGCAGGCGGAGCCGTTTTCGCCAATGCACTTTCCCCGTTCCGTATCAAGAGGATATGGATTCCGCGATGTTGACGCACAGGCGGGGCAAGGTTTCGCTCCTGCCTGCGGGAAGAGACGGCGGGGGAAGGCGTCCTCCGCCGGGGCAAGAAAAGGTTAGACCCCGTCCACCGGGAGATCGGCCCCGGAAAGGAGTTTTTTCATGGACCGGAACGCCTGCCGCATACGCTGCTCGTTCTCAATGAGGGCGAACCGCACATGATCGTTGCCGTAGGAGCCGAACCCGCAGCCCGGCGATACCGCGACGTGCACTTCTTGAAGCAGGCGTTCGGAGAATGCAAGGGAACCCATCTTGCGGAACGGTTCCGGGATTTTGGCTCACAAAAACATGGTCGCCTTGGATGGACCACCTCCCAGCCGATACGGTTCAGGCCCTCGACAAGCACGTCACGGCGTTTGCGGTACGTGTTGCAGATTTCATGCACGCAGTCGTCCGGACCGTTCGAGCTGCCGTGGCCGCGATCTGCACGGGCTGGAATATGCCGTAATCAAGATAACTTTTGATCCGGGCCAACGCATGGATCATCTCGCGGTTACCGACGCAGAACCCGACGCGCCAGCCGGGCATGGCGTAGCTTTTGGAGAGCGTGTAAAAATCCACGCCAACGTCCCTGGCCCCCGGGACCTCCATGAAGCTCGGCGCGTTGTAGCCGTCGAAGGCGAGGTCGGCGTAGGCGAGATCATGCACGATCCAGATTTTGTGCTCCTTGGCGAACGCCACAATCTTGCGAAAAAATTCCAGCGACGTCACTTCGGCGGTCGGGTTATGCGGGTAACAGAGAAACAGCATCTTGGGCTTGGGCCATGTCTGGCGCGTCGCGGCCAGCAGGTCCTCGAAAAAATCCCGGCCCGGGCCGATGGGAATGCTGCGGACATCGGCCCCGGCGATGATCGGCGCATAAGTATGGATGGGATACGTGGGATCGGGAGCGAACACCACGTCGCCGGGGGACAGCATGGCCAGCGACAAGTGCGCCAGCCCTTCCTTCGACCCCAGCGTCGCCACAGCCTCGGTTTCAGGGTCGAGAGAGACGCCGTGCCGCCGCGCGTACCAATCGCAGATGGCCTTGCGCAGACCGGGAATGCCGCGCGATACGGAATACCGGTGATTCGCGGTTTTCTGGACCGTTTCCGTCAGCTTCTCCACAATATGCCGCGGTGTAGGCATATCCGGATTACCCATGCTGAAATCCACAATGTCAATATTTTGGTGGCGCAACTACATCTTGAGTTGGCCCACTACGGAAAAAATGTACGGCGGCAGCCGTTTAATCCGAGGAAATTCGTCCATGGCCTTGCTCCTCCGCTGACTTGTGCGCGACCGTCCGCGCGTCCGCGCCCGGAGCCCGGAAAAACAACGGCGTCCTTCCTGAAACCGCGGCATGCCGGGCGCAAAGGACGGCTTTTGCATAGGCCGTACCAGCCCCGTTCCTACCGGCACGCCCCCACACGGCCAGCGCGGCGGGAAAACGCCTCCATCCTTCTTTTACCCCAACGGAACATTTTTGTTTTCCCCAGCTTCATCACGGTACCTTTCCGTAAAGGTCGTGTCCGCTATATGTCCGCCCTTAATTGGATCTATTTTTATCCTATTGAATTTATTGCATACTAAACAAGCTATGCACGAAGGGCGCAAGAAAAGTAGTGAGTGACGAATATCTAATTATTACATGTTATTAGCCAAAAAAAACAGTTCTTGACATACAATTGAGTGGCATTCAAGAGGTCGTCAGTTCAATTCTGTCCAGCTCCACCAGATTTTGAAGGGTTCGTAGCAATACGGACCCTTTCTTTTTTCGATAGCCCTGCGGAGGGGGACGTGCGCTTCTTATCCGGATCTGTTGGGTGCGGCGCATTTTCGAGGAAAAAGAGTGCTGGGAGGCTTGACTTTGGGAACTGGTTCCTATAGAAGGCTTTTCACGCATGGGGTTGTAGCTCAGTTGGGAGAGCGCTTGAATGGCATTCAAGAGGTCGTCAGTTCAATTCTGTCCAGCTCCACCAGATTTTTAAAGCTGATTCAATTTTGGATCAGCTTTTTTTATTGCATGAAGTTGCATAATAAAATGGTTGAGGAGCCTTTCCGACCGCCTTTGAGGCGGGATACGGAAGGCTCCTTATTTTTTTGCTCATATCCCGAAACGGGACACGCGGAGATGGCAGCCGCCTCTGCCCGTGCGGGCCGTAAAATCCTGATGGTACGCTTCGGCGGGGTAAAAGGCGGAGGCCGGGAGCAGTTCGGTGGCCACCGCATAGCCGTGTTCCCTGAGCTTTTCCATGAGGGAAAGGGCTGTGGCTTTCTGCCGCTCATCTTTGTAGAAAATCGCTGAACGGTATTGTGTGCCGATATCCGGGCCCTGTCTGTTGATTTGGGTAGGATCATGGATTTCAAAGAACAGGCGGGCGAGTTCCTCGAAAGAAACCTTTGCCGGATCGTAGGTTACGCGGACCGCTTCGGCGTGGCCGGTCCTGCCCGTGCAGACCTGTTCGTAGGTGGGGTTCGGCACCGTACCGCCCGTGTAGCCCGACTCCGCGCCACAGACACCGGGGACGGACTGGAAAGCGTCCTCCACTCCCCAGAAACAGCCGCCCGCGAAGATGGCCTCTTCCGTGCATTCGGATGTTTTTTCTGGTATGAATTCAAGCGACAAGGAATTGACGCAATGCCGCGTGTTTTTTGGGGTGAAGCGTTCGCCTTCGAAGACATGCCCCAGATGGGCCCCGCAGGCGGCGCAGACGATTTCCGTCCGGTGGCCGTCCGGATCGGGGCGGCGGAGCACGGAGCCGGGCACGGCGTCGTCAAAGGACGGCCAGCCGCATCCGGAGTCGAACTTGTCGCCCGAGCGGTAGAGCGTTGCGCCGCAACGCCGGCAGGCATAGGTTCCGTCGGCCTTATGGTTCCAGTAGCGCCCGCTGAACGGCGGTTCCGTCGCGCCGTGGGCGATGACCTGTTCTTCGTCGGGAGTGAGGGGTCGCATGGTGCCTCCTTGTGTTATCAGCATATATGATACAAGTATGATCCCTGAGTGGAAAGACAATGATACCTTTTGCCGGGCCCGGTTAGGGATGGCACAACTTTTTATTTCGGAGAAAGTATGGTCTCAACTGCCGTTCGTACCTTTGCGAGGGGCATTCCCTGGAATCTCTTTTTGCTGACCCTCGGATGCGGCCTGTTCGCACTCGGCGTGAAAGCCGTCGCCATTCCCCATATGCTCATTTCCGGCGGCGTATTCGGGACGGCGCTTCTGATCAATTACATGACGGAAACCCTGAGCCCGGCCGTGTGGAATGTGCTGCTCAACATTCCTATCTTCATTGCGGGCTGGCTGTTCGTGGGGCGGCGTTTCGTCCTGTACAGCCTGTACGGGCTGGCCGTGGTCTCCGTGGCCACGCAATATTTGGACATGACCATCAACATCACCGATCCGATTCTCGCGAGCATCGCCGCGGGCTGCATCTGCGGGCTCGGGCTCGGCATCGTACTGCATTCCATCGGCTGCGATGGCGGGTTGACCATCATTTCCATCGCCCTGCACAAGCGGTATGGCATCAGCGTCGGGCAATTCAGCCTGCTGTACAACATCACGCTGTTTGTACTGGCCTTTTCCATGTATAATCCGGACAGCATGTTGTATTCGCTGATCATGATTTTTGTGTACTCCAAGGTGATGGACTACGTTTCGACCATCTTCAACCAGCGGAAAATGGTGTTGATCATTTCCACGCAGCACGCCGCAATCCGTGAAGACATCCTGACGCATCTGCACCGGGGGGCCACGCTTCTGTCCGGTTCCGGCGGTTTCACCGGCGAGCAGAGGCCCGTGCTGTTGACCGTCGTGCAAAACTATCAGATCCGGCTGTTGGAAGAGCTCATTTTCCGGCATGACAAGCAGGCGTTCGTCATCATCGAGAACACGCTGAACGTCCTCGGCAAGGGGTTCTCCTGTGTAAAGGAATATAAATGAAGAAATGCACCTTGCCGGTCGCGGATCCGCTTTTGAAGGGGCTCTGTCGATTTCCTCCGGCAGGGTTTTCTGGTATCTGAGAGGCAGCGAGCCGGAATATCCGGCACGCGATCCGACACCTTCAACCGTGGAGAACCGTCATGTCCGAAGAACAACAGGTGCGCCTGAACGTGCATACCGAGAAAATGGGCACCTCCTACGCGAATGCCTTTCAGGTTCGTTACTCGCAGGATGACGTGCTGGTTTCCTTTGGCGTCAGCCTGACCGATCTCTCTGCCGAGCCGGGTGTGAAGGGCGTCGTCACCGCCGACATGCTGGAGCGTATCGCCATGACGCCCCGTACGGCCAAACGCCTGACGCTGACCCTTATCCAGAGCCTCCGCGAATACGAGGCCCGTTTCGGCGAAATCGCCGTCGAGGAGAAGGCCCCCGAAGAGGAATAGCCGCGCTTGGTGCGGAATGGTATCGAAAAGGAAAAAGGCCGGATGTGTCCGGTCTTTTTTTATGCCTTGCACAGGAGGCGCGGCGGCGGAGCTTGTGCGGGCATCCTTATGCCGAGCGAAAGGCGTATGCATGTGAACGGTGTTGCGCGCGGAGCCGGTGCTGTGCATTTGCAGTTATAAATCTTCATAAAGGAAAATGGATATGGTTTGTTCGCGTCGTCCGTATTGGAGGCCTTGCGTTTTGCAATCCATCCGGCGGATGACGCCTTTTTAGAGGGGGCAATCTGCCTGTATGGGGTGTTTCCGGGCTCTGAAAACATTTTTTTGCTCCCTCCGTTCTCCCTTCTGAAGGAAAAGGGCGGGCCGGTTCTCATGCGTTTTGCAACGGTGGATTGCATTATGTAATGATCTTCTGTGTACTCATTTTTCTAATACTGTAAAATCATTGGCTATACATTTTGGCACGCACCTTGGATAGATGGCTGTTGAAATCCTGCGGGTCGGAAACACCGACGTCCGCGTTACGTTCAAGGAGCTTGTCATGGATTTGTTTGACCTTGTTGGCCTCGCCTGCGCGGCAGGTCTTTTTGCGTACATGCTGTACGCGCTGTTCAAGCCGGAACGGTTTTAGGAGGATGATATGATCCTGCGAGATCTGTTGCAGCTTGTCCTGTTCATCGGCCTTTTAGCGGCGCTCAGCCCGCTGTTGGGTCGGTATGTCCATCAGGTTTTTTCCGGCCGCCGCACCTTCCTGCATCCTGTCCTGGGGCCGGTGGAGCGGGGCGTGTACTCGCTGTCCGGCATTCATCCCGATGAAAACCAGACGTGGAGCCGGTACGCCGTCAGCCTCATCGGATTTTCCCTTGCAGGGTTCCTGCTCACGTTCGGGGTACTGCTTTTTCAGGATAAGCTGCCGCTGAATCCGCAAGGCTTCCCCGGCCTTTCGTGGGATTTGGCCCTGAATACGGCGGTCAGCTTCCTGACGAATACGAACTGGCAGTCCTACGGCGGCGAAACCACCATGAGCCATTTCTCGCAGATGGTGGCCCTGACCTATCAGAATTTCGTTTCCGCAGCCGTCGGCATCGCCGTGTGCGCCGCGGTCGTGCGTGGCATCGCCCGCAACGAATCCTCGTCCATCGGCAATTTCTGGTCCGATCTCGTGCGCATCACCCTGTACGTGTTGCTGCCTTTGAGCATCATCGGGGCGTTGATCATGCTCTGGCAGGGTATGGTCCAGAATTTCGACGCGGGCGTTACCGCGACCACGCTTGAGGGCGGGAAGCAGTTCATCGCCACCGGGCCCGTCGCTTCGCAGATTGCGATCAAGCTGCTCGGGACCAACGGCGGCGGCTTCTTCAACGTGAACGCCGCGCATCCTTTTGAGAACCCCACGGCGTTGGCCAGCTTCCTCCAATCTTTCTACATCCTGATCATCCCGAGCGCGCTGGTGTTCTTCCTCGGGGACGCCGTGGGCAGCCGCCGTCACGCGTGGACGGTCTGGGCCGTCATGCTGGCCCTGTTCATCGGCGGCGTGCTGTGGATCTACTTCAGCGAGCTGCACGGTACGCACCTCCTGCAGCAGATTGCGGGCGGGGCCGTACCCAACATGGAAGGCAAGGAAGTGCGTTTCGGCGTGTTCGGCACCTCGCTGTTCGCAACAGCGACCACGGACGCCTCCTGCGGCGCGGTCAACGCCATGCACGACAGCCTGACGCCGCTTGGCGGGATGCTGGTGCTGTTCAACATGCTGCTCGGCGAGATCATCTACGGCGGCGTCGGGTCCGGCCTGTACGGCATGATCCTGTTCATCCTGCTGACCGTGTTCATCGCCGGCCTGATGGTGGGCCGCACGCCCGACTATCTCGGCAAGCGTATCGAAGGCCGCGAGATTACGTGGTGCATGGTGGCCCTGCTGGCCTGCGCCACACCGATCCTGTGCTTCTCCGCCGTGGCGGCGGTGAGTTCGTGGGGAACGGGCGCACTGAATAATGCCGGGGCGCATGGCCTTTCCGAAATCCTTTACGCCTTCACGTCCGGCGCGCAGAACAACGGGAGCGCCTTTGCGGGGCTTTCCGCCAACGTGCCGGTGTGGAACGTTTTGCTGGCCCTCGCCATGTTCATTGGGCGCTTCGGCGTGATGCTGTCCATGCTCGTGGTGGCGGGTTCCCTCGCCGCGCGCAAGAAGCGTCCGATTTCGGATTCTTCCTTCCCCGTGGAAGGGCCTACCTTCGGCCTCTTGCTGCTCGGGATCATCTTCATCGTGGGCGCGCTGACCTATCTGCCCGCCCTGTCCCTCGGCCCCATCGTGGAACAGTTCCAGATGATGCGGGGAATGATGTTTTAAGAGCGGCGAAGGGAACATCAACTGATTTATTCAATCCGAGCCTGTTGGGATAAGACAGGCATAGTACCGAGGGGGGCCGGGGGGAATCATTCCCCCCGGCGGGTGCAGGGCGGAGCCCTGCCGGGGAATGGGGCGAGCCCCGCCTCCTCCCTCCGGTCCGCCAAGGAGATTTTTCATATGCGTCACCATTCTCAGGAAACCGCGCCTTCGCTGTACGTTCAGGCCGCCAAGGACGCCTTCCGCAAGCTCGATCCGCGCGTGCTCGTGCGCAATCCCGTCATGTTCGTGGTCGCCGTCGGCTGCGTGTTTACGACGGCCTCGTTCTTCTCCCGCGTGGTGACCGGCGCCGACGCCGGATTCAGCGGCCAGATTTCCCTGTGGCTGTGGTTCACCGTGCTGTTCGCCAACTTCGCCGAGGCGCTGGCCGAGGGGCGGGGCAAGGCGCAGGCCGACACGCTCCGCAGCGCCCGTACGGACACCGTCGCGCACCGGCTGCTTTCGGACGGAACCGTGGAAACCGTATCCGCTTCCGAATTGGCCCCCGGCGACCGTGTGGTCGTGGAGGCGGGCGACATGATCCCCGCCGACGGCACGGTCGTCGAAGGTGTGGCCGCCGTGGACGAATCCGCCATCACCGGCGAGTCGGCTCCGGTCATCCGTGAATCCGGCGGCGACCGCAGCGCGGTTACCGGCGGGACCACGGTGCTTTCCGACCGCATCGTCGTGAACGTCACGCAGGAGCCGGGCAAGTCTTTCCTCGACCGCATGATCGCGCTTGTCGAAGGCGCGGAACGGCAGAAGACCCCCAACGAAATCGCCTTGAACATCCTGCTTGCCGGGCTGACCCTCATCTTCATGCTGGTGGTCGTCACCCTGAAGCCGCTGGGCCTTTACCACGGCATCAACATTGATATGGTCGTGCTGGTGGCGCTGCTGGTGTGCCTCATCCCGACCACGATCAGCGGCCTGCTCGCGGCCATCGGCATCGCCGGGATGGACCGCCTGCTCCAGCGCAATGTGCTGGCCCTGTCGGGCCGCGCGGTGGAGGCCGCCGGGGACGTGGATGTGCTGCTGCTCGACAAGACCGGGACGATCACGCTCGGCAACCGCATGGCCTCGGCGTTCCTGCCTCTGCCCGGCGTGAATATCGATGAAATGATGCAGGCCGCCTGCCTTGCCTCCTCCGGCGACGAAACTCCGGAAGGCCGTTCCATCGTCGAATTGGGGAACACCCTCGGCGTGTCCCTGAATGGGGTGCCGCAGGATGTGGTCAGCGTGCCGTTCACGGCGGAAACCCGCATGAGCGGCGTGGATGCCGCCGGAGAACAGCTCCGCAAGGGTGCGACAGATTCCGTGCTGCGGTGGGTGCACTCGCTCGGACTTCCCGAACGCCGTGAGGAATTGAAGGCCCTCGTCGATCCCGTGGCCCGTGAGGGCGGTACGCCGCTGGTGGTGGCCTCCTCCACGCGGGGCGTGCTTGGCGTCATCCAGCTCAAGGACGTGGTCAAGCCCGGTATGCGCGATCGTTTCGACCGCATCAGGGCCATGGGCATCAAGACCGTGATGATCACGGGCGACAACCGCCTCACCGCGCAGGCCATCGCCGCGGAGGCGGGGGTGGACGACTTCCTTGCCGAAGCCAAGCCCGAGGACAAGCTGCAGCTCATTCTGGATCTCCAGAAGGAAGGCCGTCTTGTGGCCATGTCCGGCGACGGCACCAACGACGCTCCGGCGCTGGCCAAGTCCGACGTGGGGCTGGTCATGAACACCGGCACGCAGGCCGCCCGCGAGGCCGGGAACATGATCGACCTCGATTCCGACCCCACCAAGCTCATCGAGATCGTGGAGATCGGCAAGCAGCTTCTGATTACCCGGGGCGCGCTCACCACGTTCAGCCTCGCCAACGACGTGGCCAAGTACTTCGCCATCATCCCGGCGCTGTTCATGGCGGCCCTGCCGGAGCTCGGCGTGCTGAACGTCATGCATCTGTCCACGCCGCAGAGCGCCATCCTGTCCGCAGTGATCTTCAACGCCCTGATCATCATCCTGCTCATCCCGCTGGCGCTCAAGGGCGTGCGCTACCGTCCCCGTTCCACGGCTTCGGTCCTGCGCGGCAACCTGTTGGTCTACGGGCTCGGCGGCGTCATCGCCCCGTTCATCGGCATCAAGCTCATTGATATCGTGATTTCCGCCGTCGGCCTCGTCTAGCCGCGTCGGTACATATAACCTGAAGGGGCGTTCGTTCCTCTCCAACTCCGGAAGTCTCCTCCGCGTGCGTCCCTTCAGGTTTCTTTTTCACATAAGGATATACGTCATGTTCAAGCTCATTCGTCAGTCCGTTCTGTCCACGCTGTGCCTCGCCGTCCTTTTGTGCGCCGCTTACCCGATGCTCGTCACCGGGGCGGCCGACGCCTTCTTCCCTAAAGAAGCGGCGGGTTCGCTGATCCTGCGGGACGGCGCGATCGTCGGTTCCGCCCTCATCGGGCAGCCGTTCTCCAGCGCGAAGTATTTCCATCCCCGCCCCTCAGCAGCCGGGTACAATGCCGGTTCCTCCTCCGGTTCCAACTATGGCCCCACCAGCAAGGCTCTGGCCGAGCGCGTCCGGGCCTCGGAACAGGAGCTGCGCGCCGAGCGGCCCGAAGGCGTGTTGCCCGTGGATATGCTGACCGCTTCGGGAAGCGGCCTTGATCCTCATATTTCCCCGGATGCGGCCCTGATGCAGGTCCGGCGCGTGGCCGAAGCCCGCGGCCTGTCTCCGGAAGCGGTGGAAACGCTCGTGCGCGGCCATGTGGAAGGCCCGGAATGGGGCGTGTGGGGTGAACCGAAGGTCAATGTGCTGCGCCTCAATCTGGCTCTTGACGAACTCCGGTAGCCGGGCGAGGAAAGAAGTACTTTCCGTGTCGGGAGGATGGTCATGGACGGTTTCGCGGAACTCATCGAACGCAAACGGCAGGGGTCCCTTAAAGTCTATCTGGGATACGCGGCCGGCGTGGGGAAAACCTACGCCATGCTGCAGGAGGGGCTGCGCCTGAAACAGCAGCACGTGGATGTGGTGATCGGGTACCTCGAACCCCACGACCGCCCCGAGACGATGGCGCTCGCCGAGCATCTGGAAACCGTCCCCCCCCGCGAATGGCGCGTGGGGGACGCCGTTTTCCATGAAATGGACGTCGAGGCCATCCTTGCCCGCAAACCGCAGGTCGTGCTGGTGGACGAGCTGGCCCACACCAACGCGGACGGTTCCAAGAACGACAAGCGCTACTCGGATGTGCTCGAAGTGCTGGCGCAGGGCATCAACGTCATTTCGACCATCAACGTGCAGCATCTGGAATCCGTGGCGGCGCGCGTCGAAGAGGCCACCGGCATCGCCGTGCGGGAACGCATCCCGGACACCGTGCTGCGGCGGGCCGATCAGGTCGTCAACGTGGACGTGACCAAAGAGGAACTCCGCGAGCGCCTCCGGCAAGGCAAGATTTACGCGCCGCAACAGGCCGAACGGGCGCTGTCGAGCTTCTTCACCTACGAGAACCTGTCCTTTCTCCGCGAGCTGTGCCTGCGCGAGGCATCAGGGGATCAGGTCCGCAAGATCGAGGCGCAGGAGCTCCTCAAGCCCGCCTTGGCCGGGTATGCGGTGGAGGCGGTCATGGTCGCCCTGAGCTCATGGCCCACCGATGCCGAATCGCTTATCCGCCGTGGCGTGCGTATGGCGAACCAGCTCGGATCGCCGTGTTACGTGGTTTATGTCCGCAGGCCGCAGGAAAGCCCGACCCGCATAGACGCGGGCATCCAGCGCCAGCTTCAGCACAACCTGCAGCTGGCGACGAGGCTCGGCGCGGAAGTGGTGCAGCTTGAAGGCGTGGATATCGCCGAAACGCTGGTGAATTTCGCCAGCGAGCGCAACGTGCGGCACGCGATCTTCGGCAAGTCGCGGCTGTCGCCCTTGCGGGAGCGGCTGCGCGGCTCGTTCCTGCTGGATTTCCTGTATGAGGCCGTGGGCGTGGATGTGCACGTCGCCAACGTCACCCCGAAGTATATCAAGTGAGCGCGTCATGATTGTTCTTCCCACCATGCACAAGCGGATACGCCGCTCCTTTCTGCGTCTCGTGCTGCTGTTCGGGGCGCTCGGGGTTTTGATGGTGACCGGCATCACCATTGCGGGGCGGGTTCCCTCGGAGCTCATCCGTATGAACTACGACTCCATCGCCTACGCGCAGGAGATGGTACGGGCCATGAACGGCATCCGGTTCCCCGAGCTGTACCGCGACACCGATACGCTCGGCTGGGAAAAACGGTTTGCCGACACGCTGGAACAGGCTTCCGGCAACATTACCGAAGAGGCCGAGCGGAAGGTCATTACGGATCTTCAAGCCTCATGGGATGCATACCGCCAGACTCCGGACGACGCCAATTACCGGGGCCTGCACGCCCGCATCGACGCCCTGGTTCAGGTCAACGAGCGGGGCATGTTCCTGCGGCTCAGCAAGAACGCCCGGTTCCGCGACATCATGATGGCGGTGACGGCCGCGGCGTTCCTGCTCGGCACGTTTTGGGCCTTTCTCCTTGCGGACAGCGTGGCGGAGCGTCTGGCCCATCCGTTGCGGCGGGTGGCGGAACTGTTCCGCGATCGCCCGCAGCTTGGGCGGAAGCTCCATCTGCCGGACCCGCAGACGCTGGAAGTGCGGCTGTTGTTCGATGAGTTGTCCCGCCTGTGGGATCGCCTCGGGGAACTGGACGAGCTGAACGTGCACAAGCTGGTCGTGGAAAAGCGGAAGCTTGAAGTGATCCTCGAGTCGGTCGAGGACGGGGTCTTGGTGCTGAGCGCCGCAGGGGACGTCATGCTGGTCAGCCACCGTATGCTTTCGCTTCTTGGCTTGGCCAAAGATGATGTGCAGGGCAAGCCGTGGAGGGATTTGTCCACCAGCGCGCCCAACTACATGGCCCTGCGGGACGGACTCCGCGACGACATGCAGGGCAAGCAGGAGATCACCCTGCGCGTCGGCGGTGAGGAGCGCATTTATGCCGGGCGTCGGCGGAGCCTGCTCAGCGGCAAGGGCGCGGTGACGGGGCAGGTGTTTCTCCTGAGCGACGTGACCGAGAAGCGGCGGCGCGACGGGTTGCGTTCGGAAATGATGGACTGGATATCCCACGAATTGAAGACGCCCATGCAGTCCCTTGGTTTGGCGGCGGATCTCATGGCCCGGCGTCCGGGGCTGGATGAGGAGATGTCCATGCTCGTTGAGACGGTGGGGCAGGATGCCGCCCGGCTGCGGACCGTGGCCCGGCAGTTTATGGAAATCGCCCGCATGAGCCCTTCGGCGCTCCAGCTTGTCCCCGATACGGTGGATCTTGTCGAGCGCGTGCGCGAGTGGCTGATCCCCTTCCAGCTGGTGGCCCGCGAGTCCGGCGAGCGCCTGCTTCTGAGTATGCCCGAAACCGATATCCCCGTGACCATTGATACTGAGCGGTTTGCGTGGGTGCTGTCGAATCTGGTGTCCAACGCTCTGCGTGTCGGTTCCGTCGGCTCCACGGTGCGGATCGTCATCACGCAGGAAGAGGACGATGCCGTTCTTCGGGTAGAAGACGATGGGCCGGGGATTCCGCCGGAGCTGGAGGCGCGTTTGTTCGAGCCGTTCTCGCACGGACGGACAGCCGGGACGCGTGAAGGGCTGGTCGGGCTTGGTCTGGCGATCACCCACGATATCGTGGAAGCGCACGGCGGCGTGATCCGCTATGCGCGAAATCCCGGAGGGGGAGCTATTTTCACCGTATTGCTGCCGTTGGCGAAGTAGAGGAAGGCATTGGGAAGGGATGGAAAATTTTTCTGAAGAAAGAGGGGAATCCCCCCACGCTTTTCCCTCACTTCCTCAAAAACATCCCTCCCTTTCCAAAGACTTTTGCGCTTATCGAATTCCTGTTCAGGGGGAGGGTTTGACGCGGGGGGCTGGTTTTGTGAAAAGACAATAGACCGACAGGTAACAATGAAAGGAACGCATTTGAAGGCGGCCCGGTTTTACGGCAATCCCCTTGGGCTACGCCTAACCTGCGTCGAAAGCCGGTATTGCCGATTTGAGCCGACAGCCTTTTTGCGGTAACGAAAAGCGTACGGTCGGCCCGTTCCCGCATAAGGGAACAGGCTGATGCCCGCATAGGAAAGTCTTGGGAAGGAGAGAGGAGGGGGCTTGGAGGAGGGGAGAGGAAACCTTTCTCCAGAAAGGTTTCCTCTCCCCTCCTCCAATTCATCCTCATAAGGAGTCCCACATGCTGCGAGTTCTGGTGGCGGACGACGATCCGGGGATCGTGAGGACGCTGATGCTTGGCCTGAAAATGATGGGCTGCCAGCCCGTGGGCGTGGAGAGCGCGGAAGCCGCGATCAAGGCGCTGGAAGACAAGAGCGCGGACCTGCTGCTGACGGACATGCGCATGGAAGGCATGTCCGGGGTAGATCTTGTGCGGGATGCACATGCGCGCTGGCCTGAGATGATCTGCGTGGTCATGACCGCCTTCGCCTCGTACGAAAACGCCGTGTCCGCCATCAAGGCCGGGGCCTACGATTATTTGCCGAAACCGTTCACCACCGAACAGTTGGAGCACCTCATCCGCAAGGTGGAGATGCTGGTGGACCTCCAGCGGGAAAACTCGCGCTTGCGGGCCGAGTCCGGTGACTGGTTCGACGGGCTGACTTCACCGAAATGCCAGGCTCTCCAGTCCGTTGTGGAGCGGATCGCGCCGAGCGATGCCACAGTGCTCCTGTCCGGCGAAACGGGATCGGGCAAGACCGAGCTGGCTCGGTCCATCCATAGAAGATCGGCACGTGCGGACAAGCCGTTTGTGGAAGTAACCTGCACGGCGATCGCGGAAAACCTTTTCGAATCCGAAGTGTTCGGGCACGTGCGGGGGGCTTTTACCGGAGCGGTGCGCGATAAGGCGGGCAAATTCGAGCTGGCGGACGGCGGCACCCTGTTCCTTGACGAAATCGGGGAACTGTCGGCTACGGCGCAGTCCAAGCTGCTGCGTTTCCTTGAAGATAAGGTCATCGAACGGGTTGGGGACAATAAGCCCATCCGGCTGGATGTGCGCATCATTGCCGCGACGAACCGGGCTCTTGCCGCTATGATGAAGTCCGGGACGTTCCGCGAAGATCTGTACTACAGGCTGAACGTATTCGAGTGTATGGTTCCGCCGCTACGGGAACGGCCCGAGGACATCGAGCCCCTCGCCGCAAAGCTCCTGCGCTCCGCTTCCGCCAAGTACGGCACGCCGCCCACCCTGTCGCAGGCCGCACGCCAGGCGCTGCTGCGGTACGGTTGGCCCGGCAACGTCCGGGAACTGCGGAACGTCATGGAACGGGTCGCGCTGCTCGCCGCCGGACGTGAAGTGACGCTGGCGGATTTGCCGCCCGCGCTGAGCGCCGGGGAAGGGGTGCGGTCCGGTCCGGATGAGGAGCCGCATATCCTGACCCTGCGTGAGCTGGAAGCGGAACACATCCGGCGAGTGCTCGGGCTCGGCGTCAGCATGGAACGGGCCGCCGAACTGCTCGGGATCAACACGGTGACGCTCTGGCGCAAACGTAAGGAACTCGGAGCCTAACGGGCTTCCTTTTTGGGACGGAAGGCCGTACGAAGGAGGCATCTTCCCGGCCCGGCGTCGCAAGCGGGGAAGAGAAGGCCGGAAGGGAGGTTGCTATGGGGTTTATCGCCGGGGACAGCGTGTTGGATGCCGCGTACGGGTACGGCATGGTCTGCGATGTGATCAGGAATCCTGACGAAACGTATCCCGTGATCTGCCGGTTCTGGCAGAATGGGCGGCCTGTGGAAATTTCGTATACGCGGGACGGGTTCAACGACGTTTCCGATATGATCCCTTCGCTTGTTCATGCGGGAACCGGTGCCGCGAAAGGGAAGCCCGTGCGCTTGTCCTTTGAGGATTTCGACGAGGAATACAGGGAACTGTTCGGCGGCGCCGGGCAGAAGAAACCTTGAGCGGATGCTTCAGAGTACGGCGCTTCATGAAATGATGAAAAGGATGCCCTTTCGGTTCACCGGGAGGGCATTTTTATGGACTTGCAGATGGTTGGGAAGGGCAGGGGGCTCTCATGGGGAGCGGCTGGATGTTGAAGGGCAATGGCGGAGAGTTCCTGAGCTGTTTATCCCGGCTGAACTGGGATATCGGGAGCAAAACAAGGCGATTGCTTGTGTAAAAAAAGATTTTATCAAAAACAATTCCTATTACTATTGACTTCATGCATGATTTGTTCAAAAATCCGCAAACAGGAGTAGAGGAAGCGTTCGCATTATCGTTTTATAACAAGAGAGGGCAAGATGAGAACCCGTTCCGCTTTGCTGGTGGCCAGCTGCGTTTTGGCCGCTTCCGTCGTGACAGGAGGAGCGTTGAACGAGAGCGTTGGCGCCGACAAGGGGATTCCCCCGAACCACCCGCAGCTGACGAAGTTTTCCAAGGTTTCCGACATAGTGATGGACAAGTGCATGGCTTGCCATTCACGGAATTATGATTTGCCGTTCTATGCTAAAATTCCGGGGATCAAGGAAATCATCGAAAAGGATTTCAACGATGGCCTTCGGGCGATGGACTTGAATCTGGAACTGGTCGAAGCCGCGAAGGACAAGCCGATCGGCGAAGCGACGCTTGCCAAGATGGAATGGGTTATCGTCAACGAAACCATGCCGCCCGCGAAGTTTACCGCCGTGCACTGGGGCAGCCGTGTGTCGTCTGAAGACAGGGCCGCCATCCTCGATTGGGTGAAGGCCTCGCGTGCCGCCCACTATGCCACCGGGCTGGCGGCTCCGCGTCATGCCGATGAACCGCTGCAGCCGCTGCCGGACGCGCTCCCCGTCAATGCCGCCAAGGTGGCGCTCGGTGAAAAGCTGTTCGTCGACAAGCGGTTGTCCGGAGACAATACCGTCGCCTGCGTAACCTGTCATGATTTTTCGAAGGCTGGTACGGACAACAAGCGCTTCGCGGAAGGTATCCGCGGGCAGTTCGGCGACATCAACGCGCCGACCATGTTCAACGCCGCGTTCAACACCAAGCAGTTCTGGAACGGACGGGCCGCGGACCTTCAGGAGCAGGCCGGCGGGCCTCCCATGAACCCCATTGAGATGGGCAGCAAGGACTGGGATGAAATCTGCGCCAAGCTCGCGCAGGACCCCGAACTGACCGCCGCCTTTACCGCAGTCTATCCCGACGGCTGGAACGGCAAGAACGTTACCGATGCCATTGCCGAATATGAAAAGACGCTCATCACGCCGAACAGCCGCTTTGACAAGTGGCTGAAGGGGGACGACAAGGCGTTGACCGCGCAGGAAATCGAAGGCTATCAACGCTTCAAGATGTACCGCTGCTCAAGCTGTCACGTCGGCAAGTCCGTGGGCGGGCAGTCCTTCGAATACATGGATCTCAAGAAGGCGTACTTTGAGGATCGCGGCAACCCGCTCGGCTCCGACGAAGGGCTCAAGGGTTTTACCGGCAAGGCTGAAGATCTGCACCGCTTCAAGGTCCCGAACCTGCGCAACGTCGAACTGACGGCTCCGTATCTTCATGACGGCACCGTGACGATGCTGGACGAGGCCGTACGCATCATGGGCGTGTATCTCTCCGGCATGGACATCCCCAAGGGCGATCGAGATCTCATCGTTGGGTTCCTGCGGACTCTGACGGGCGAATGGAACGGTAAGCCGCTGGCAGGGGAAACCGTAAAGAACTAGTTGTCCGTAAACGAATAAAAGGCGGCATCGGAAATCCCGGTGCCGCTTTTTTTGATCCTGTCAAAACCTGGGGAAGCTCCATTTCTGGAGCATTTCTTTTGAGAGTGGAGAAAGAAGCCTCAGCGCCGGCACTAAGATTGCGAAAGGGAAATAAGGGATCGTGTAACAACTTTACAGAATGGATACCCTCCGGATTGTTTTCGGGAAAATATGTTCCGCCGTTCGTTGCAATACGGATCTTCTTGAATGCATTGGAGATACTTTGGGGAACAAGATGTTCGGGTCCCGCATTATGGTACGGAATAAGATGAAAAAACGATTCTTGTGCACGCGGGGTGGTGCGTGGAAAGCCAAACAGGGGAAAAGCGGCTTTTGAAGAAGTTATTGCCGTTTCAGAAGAAGATTTGTATCCGTAATGCTGCTTTTTGTATGAAAACGGACAAACGTTTCCGCGACTCTAAAAGTAAGATTGCGCAACAGGCTTTCTGGCTTGGACAACTTCTGATAAACGGAATGCCGGCCTCTTGCTCCGCACTCTATTTTTTATTGCAATCAGGCAAAAAATATCTCCCTATGGCCTGACGGTCTATACAAGTCGATAAAAGTCGATTACATTGCTAGGCAATCTACTCGGAGGTGAATGCATGATAAGTGACGCCGAACTGCTGAAGTTGGTTATGGAAAGATATCCCGAACAGCCTACTCCGTTTATCATCGAACAATTTACCGTTCTCAAGGCCGGGCTTATTCAGGCCAATAATAAGCTGGCCGCAATGGATATGGAAGAACCTGTCTGCGAACAAGTGATCATCGAAGAACCCATGCCGGAAGCTGCTGAGGCCGCCCCTAGCGCCGCGCCGAAGAAGAAGTTCACCAAGCGCAGCCTTGTTGTCCGCCCTGAAGAAGCCATTGGGGACGATGTTGTTCAGTGTTGCCTCTGCGGTCGGGGATTTCAGAATCTGACGGCGAAGCACCTTCTGTCCCACGGGATTTCCGTGGATGAATACAAGAAGCTGTGCGGATACGTACCGGAGCAGAAGCTTATCTGCAAAAATCTGCTGGAAAAACTGCAGGAAAACGTGCAGAAGGCCCAGCGGTCCAGAGAGCAGAAGCTGTCCGGCGAACACCTGAAATAAGCGAAGGCGGGGCATCCGTTCGGATGCCCCGTTTCGTGGCGTATGCTTGGGTGGGGAGGCCGGAAAGGGGGGTGGACCTTCCGCCGTCGGGAGTGGTATTGCACTTGTACGGGCCGCTCCCTTGCGGGATGCCCGTTTGGTTTGTGTGCCGTTCGTTGCCCCTGACTTCAACAAACGATTTTTCTGATGCTGGAAACACTGTCCCCGCAAGAGGCCATGACGCTCTTCCGCAATGGCGGCGCCTTTTTTGTGGATGTCCGTACTGAAAAGGAATTTCTCAAACGGGCGATTCCCGGTTGCCCGCTTGTTCCCCTCGACAAACTGGAACGTGAGGGCGGGCTGGACAGCCGTTTTTCCGGCAAGCCGGTCGTCTTTTTTTGCCGCTCGGGAAGCAGGACGCAGAATAAGGCCGAGCTCCTGGAAAGAAGCGCCTCGGGCAAGGCGTATCAGCTTGGGGGCGGGATTCTCGCCTGGGAACAGGCGGGATTTCCGGTTTGGAGCATACGCGAGCTGCTGCCCTGTTTTGCGCAGGAACCGCCTTTTATCTCCGGGGTTCTTGCCTGACTCCTGTATTTTATCTGAGCCTTGCCCCTTCCGCCCTCCTTTTTCTATTGGAACGGGGGGCTTTTTTATGCCTTTCCTCCGTGGAAATGGCCCAAAAAGGCTGGCAGCGCTTGACCGAAAACAGGAAATGTTCTCAAATGTCGGCAGGGGCCGAGAGTGCCGCCCGCTTCATGTTGCTCCTCTTCCGGCGTTTGTCATGGTGAGTGTAATATGTTGTTACTATGGATTTATTGTTTGAAAAGAGTAAGTCCATCGCATCCACAAGAAAATCCGGAAGTTCGTGAGTACGGGTTTGGAGCACGGTTTCGGCATCCGGTGGGAGTGGCTGCAATGAGCGTACTGGTGGAGAGGATTCTTCCCACCGCATAGAGAGGGCAATGAGTATGGCGGAATGCAAGCAAGCCGTGTTGGTTGAGAAAGAAACGGCGCACCGGGATTGCCTCACGGGATGCTACGATAGGATGACGATTCGGCATCTGGTAGATCTGTGTTTTTTGAAAAGCGACGTGCGCCAGTCCCATGCGATGTTTGTTATTGATGTGGATAACTTTAAAAGGGTCAACGATACGTGGGGGCGGGAGTTCGGGGACATTGTGCTGAACGATGTCGCGGCTGTCCTGCGGCGGATATTCCGGCGTTCGGACTATATCGGCAGGATCGGTGACGATGAATTTCTTGTCCTGCTCCGGGATGTGGAGCCGGAACGCCTGTCGGAGAAAAAGGCGCAGGAATTTTATACGGCCCTCGGCACGCTGTTTTCCGCCCGTGGCGATGAGCGCTATAAACCGACGTGTAGTGTCGGCATAGCCCGATATCCAATGGACGGGACTCTCTTCGAGACCGTGTTTCAGAGTGCCGACGCCGCACTGCATGAGGCCAAGCGGCTTGGGCTGAACCGGGTGGCCTTTGCTCCCGGCTGTGAGGGAAGGAAGCGTTAGGAGGCGGAGAGGAAGGGGCCAAGGAGCCTTTCATCCCTTCTGTCTGGTGGACATTGCCCCCAGACTCCTTTCCCGCAGCAATCCCCAATCGTTGAAAGGCCGTGAGCCGGGAAGGTTCCGGCTATAGGCAAGATGAAAAAACGCCCGGCTCTTCGTTGCGGAAGAGCCGGGCGGCTGTTTTATGGGGGGGATGCGCGGAGGGAAGCTGTGGTGCCGCCTCCAAAAGCGTGGGGGATGGATGTTACCCCTTGGGAACGACGATACCCTGTTTGGCGGCCCAAAGGTTGACGTCCTCCTTACGGATGGCGGCGGCCATCATGCCGGGGAACAGGTCTGGAGTACAGGCGAAGGACGGGATGCCGAGGCCGGCGAGTTTGGCGGCGAGGGCCTTGTCGTAGAATGGCGTGCCTTCATTGCTCAGGGCGAGAAGGGTGATGACCTGTACGCCGGACTGTACAAGCTCGTTGGCGCGTTGGAGCAGGTTCTTTTCCACGCCGCCTTCGTAGAGGTCGGAAATGAGCACAAGGATGGTGTTGCGCGGATCGCGGATCAACGACTGGCAGTAGCCCACCGCGCGGTTGATGTCCGTGCCGCCGCCGAGCTGGACGCCGAACAGGAGATCGACGGGATCGTCAAGCTGCTCGGTCATGTCCACCACGGCGGTATCGAACACGACGAGATGGGTTTTTACGGCGGGCATGGAGGCCATGACCGCGCCGAAGATGCTGGAGTAGACGACCGACGACGCCATCGAGCCGCTCTGGTCGATGCAGAGGATGATTTCCCGCTGGACGCGCTGCGATTTGCGGCCATAGCCGATCAGCGTTTCCGGAACGATGGTTTTGTATTCCTGTTGCCAATGTTTGAGGTTCGCCCGGATCGTACGGTTCCAGTCGATCTCGGCATGGCGGGGACGCCGGTTGTGCACAGCCCGGTTCAGCGCGCCGCTGACCGCCGTGCGCATGGGCTCCTCAAGCTGCTTCATGAGCGCGTCCACAACCTTGCGGACGACCAGCCGGGCCGTTTCCTTGGTCTTTTCGGGGATGATGCCCCGCAGCGACATGAGCGTGGACACGAGGTTCACGTCGGGCTGCACGCTTTCGAGCATTTCCGGCTGGAGCAGCATACTGTGCAGGTTGAGGCGCTCGAAGGCGTCCTTTTGCATGACTTGCACCACTGAAGACGGGAAAAAACGCCGGATGTCCCCGAGCCAGCGGGCCACGCGCGGCGACGAGGCTCCGCTGCCGCCCCGCAGGCTGTGCCTGCTGTCCGCTTCGTACAGCGCCGCCAGCGCTTCGTCCATCTGCCGGTCTTCGGGGCTCAGCCCGGCAAGGCCGCAGCTCGCCTGAGCCTCTTCGCCGAGCACCAGCCGCCAACGCCGCAAGCGTTCCCCTTCAGCCGTATCCATCATCAACTCCTGCTCGCCCATTGGAGCCGCCGTAAGCCCGGCGTCATCCGTTGAGCGTGTTAGCCTTTGAATCATTTTGATTTTATGTCCTATGACATTCCATGTCTTTGGGGAAGCGTCATTCGGAAGCCAACGCCCTCCATCCGTTTATGCCTGTGCCGTGAGGCCGAGCACGCGCCGCAGCAACGGGACGGGCAGGGCCGCGCGTTCCGCATCCCAACGGGTTTCGGCCTGTTTCTGCATCGGCTTCCCGGCGGCTCGTTTGGCGCGTTCGCCGAGCTGCTGGCGCTCGGGAGCGGAAAAGCCCGAGAATGTCCGGCGCAGCATGGGAAGGATGTTGGTAAAATGCGTATCGTTCAGGCCGTCCAGCCAGTTGGCGAGCACACCCCACAGGGCGTCGTCGTGCAGCAGCACCAGCGCGCTTTGGTTCAGGAACCCTTCGATCCATGCGGAGGCCGAGGCGGGCGCGGCCGCCGCCGACAGGGAAAGGCTCATCAGCCGGGCGGCTTCTTCCACAGGGAGGCGCTGCTCGTCGAACAGCAGGCGGACGGCCATGCCCCGCAGCAGCTCGTGGACCATCCCGCCGCGCAGGGCCGTCTGGTGCAGGGCGGACAGCCAGCTTTCCCAAAGCCCTTCGTTTCCAAGGAGCCGTATCGCGTTGTGCGCCGCGATGATGCGGGCACGCATGGCGGCGGCGCTTTCGTCGTCCAGCGAGGTGCAGGCCCCCGGCAGCCCGATGGATGCACGGGGGATCAAGCCTTCAAGGACGCGGGCGACCATCCCGGCGTCAGTTTGGCGCACGTTGCCGTAGCGGGCGATGGCCGCCAATGGCGGGATGGCTTCCAGCAGCTGGCCGACGTCGTTGGCTGTGGCGGCCTTTTCTTCCAGCATACGGGTGGCGTGCCCCACGGCGTCCGGCAGATCGGCGAACAGGATGTCGTTCACCAGTTCCGCCAATCGGAGCAAGTCCGCTTCACCGGACAGCTCCACGGCCTTCGCGGTGGCGGCTTCAAGGATGGTGTTTCCCCAGCGGCTGGCGGCGATCACCGCAATGGGGAGCTCGGGCACCCATTGCATTTCCCAAAGTTCATGGAACGTCCCTTTGGCGTTCCGGCTGCCTCCCGGCGTGGCCCAGCCGATTTCCAACAGCCGCAGACGGTGCAGGAGGTGGCTGCGCGCCAGATCGTTGGCTTGGCGCAGATCGAGATCCAATACCTTCCGCGCGGCTTCGGGCTTCAGGCGCAGGCTTTTCTGCTGCTGTTCCAGATCCCGCTGGAGCGGGACGGTGGGCGCGGTTTCGGGAATCGTCCCCAGTTTGTCGCCCACGATAAGCTGACGCTCGATGAGGCGCAGCGGCGCGGGGTCGCCCATGCAGACCGTGGTTTGCAGCGCTTCGTAAAGCTCCGGCAAGCCGGGGCGGGGGCGCTCGCGCAGGGCGGCCAGCGACGTGGCGAGACGCGAGGCTTCGATGATGTGGGCGGACGAGCAGTCCATGTCCTGTTCGCGGAACAGGCGGGCGGCGTGGGTCAGCCAACCTATGGCCCGATCTCCCTTGCCGCTGCGCCAGAGGTGCTCATACCACGCGGGAGAGGTCACGCCCGCGCCGTAACCGCTCCGGCTGCTCAGATTGGCATAGGTCCACGGCGTCCATGTCGCCGCGACCTTCATTTTGGGCAGGCCCTTGAGCAGATCGTTGTCCTGCTTGGCTGGCGTTTCCGCTTCAAGCGCGGGCACATGCCACGCGCCGCAGATCACGGCGATACGCTGGAAGCCTTCCTTTTTCGCCTGCCTCAGCGTTTTGCGCATGTACGCTTCGCGCAGGGCTTCCCGCCGCGTCTCCCGTTCGCCGCGTTCGCGTCTGGGCGCTTCGGCCCGCAGTGTGGTCATGGCTTCACGGATGGCGTCGAACAGCTCTAGGCCGTCGATGCGCTCCTCGACCATGTGGTTCCACCACGCCTCGCCGTCGCCGTATCCGGCGGCGCGTCCGAGCCAGTCGAGCGGATCGCCGTAAACGTCCTCCTGAGCAGACGCCTCACCCCCGGCGTTTCCGTCCGTATCGCCCGTATCGCCGCCTTCAGGCTGTTCGGGGGCAAGCGTATTCGTGGCGGTGTTTTCAGGTGCCTGCGCGCCTGAAGCGGGGGCTTCCGTGCCTTCGGCGGCTTCCGTTTTTGTACGTCCTTCCGCGTCTCTCAGCGCTTCCTCCTTAGCCCTGCATTCGTCTTCAAAGGCCTTGTCCAGCCCGAATTGATGGGCGATGGGCAGATCCATGAAGCGCACCGGAAGGGATTGGCCCAAGCCGTACCGCAAGGCCCGCCATTCCGGGGAGAACTCGGCGAAAGGATAGAAGACGGCGCGGCGGGAATCGTCGGGAGCGTACACGAGCAAGGCCACCGGAGGGCACATCCCCGATTCGAGCACGAACGGCAGCACGGATTCCCCATCCGGCGGCCCTTCGATCAACAGGCAGTCGGGCTGCATTGCTTCCAGAGCCCGCAACAGGCTGCGGGCGCACCCCGGCCCGTGGTGGCGGATGCCGAAAAGTCGAACGGTCTGATCAGGCATGGCGAAGCCTTTTGTAAACTGTTGGGGAAGAGTGCCCGCCGAAGGAAGGGGGCTTTCCAGAAAGCCTTTTTCCCCGAATCGACATGCGGGCGTGCGCCCTTCTTCTTGCAACAACTGTGGGGCGGCGTTTGCTCCGTTTGCCCCCAGATGGGTGCACCCTGAGAAACCGGGCATACGGAAACCCTGTTTTCCGGCGGCATACGCATGGCTGAAACGGAAACGGCGCGGACATGGGCCGATTTCCCAGCCCCACCGTGCCCCACCAGCTCCCTTTGCGGCGCCTCCCCACCGGCCGGAGTTTTTGCGGGTGGGGGTACGGGGGAGGGAGCTTTCTACAAAAAGCACCCTCCCCCGATTCCTTCCCTAATCCACTTCGCGGCAGGCGCGATAGAGATCCTTCCAGTCGGAGCGTTCCTTGACCACTGTTTCGAGGTACTCGCGCCAGACGAGATCGTCCTGCACGGGATCCTTGACCACCGCGCCCACGAGGCTCGCGGCGACGTCGCGGGCGTGCAGCACGCCGTCCCCGAAGTGCGCGGCAAGCGCCATGCCGCTGTTGAGCACGGAGATGGCCTCCGCCGTGCTCATCGTGCCGGTGGGCGACTTGAGCTTGGTCTTGCCGTCTTCGGTCTGCCCGTTCCGCAGCTCGCGGAAAATCTGAACCACGCGGCGCACTTCATGCATCGCCGGGGGCTCGGCGGGAAGCTCCAGCGCGCGGCCCATTTCGGAGACGCGCTTGGACACGATGCTGATTTCCTCTTCCTCCGTGGCGGGCACGGGCAGGATGACCGTGTTGAAGCGCCGTTTGAGCGCGGAGGACAGTTCGTTGACGCCCTTGTCGCGGTTGTTCGCCGTGGCGATGAGGTTGAAGCCGCGCACGGCCTGCACTTCGTCGTTGAGCTCGGGGATGGGGAGGGTCTTTTCGGACAGGATGGTGATCAGCGTATCCTGTACGTCGGCGGGGATGCGGGTCAGTTCCTCCACGCGGGCGATGCGGCCCTCGGACATGGCGCGCATGAGCGGGCTTTCGACCAGCGCGGCGCGGGACGGCCCTTTGGAGAGCAGTTCCGCATAGTTCCAGCCATACCGCATCTGTTCTTCGCTGGTGCCCGCCGTACCTTGGATGATGCGCGTGGAGTCGCCGCTGATGGCCGCCGCCAAATGCTCGGACACCCACGATTTCGCCGTTCCCGGAACCCCGTACAGCAGGAGCGCCCGATCCGTCGCCAGCGTAGCGACCGCCGTTTCGATGATGCGGCGGTTCCCGATATACTTGGCGGACACCGTAAAACCGTTGTCCAGTTCGCCGCCGAGCAGGTAGGTGCAGACGGCCCACGGGGAAAGCTCCCAGTTGGCGGGACGCTGGCGGGCGTCGGATTTTTTGAGTTCTTCCAGTTCCTCGGCGAACTGTTGTTCGGCGTGGTGCCGCAGCTTGTTTTCGTTGGTAGCCGTGCTCATGGTTTTCTCTCAGGCAAAGTATTGGTGAAGGGCCTTGCGGGTCCTTATGGACGTGGTCAGAAAGTCGTACCCGGATCGGCAGAAGGGGGCCCCGTTTTCTCCGTGGGGCCAGTCCTCAAGCAGATCATCCAGCAAGGAAACCGGGATCAGCCAAAAGGTGGCCTCGATGATGTGCCCCAGCGCGATGGAGGTCTGGTAGCTTATTTGGCCGATGCCGTCGGAATGGTCCGCCCAGAAGCGGATCCGCCGGATGAGGGAGTGTCCGCCTTCAAGGGAAAAGGTTGCATCCCCCTCCCATTCGGATGCGGCGAAACGTCCGAACTGCATCACCTGTTTATAGTGTTGCTGTGCGAACGTGGCCCCGCCGCCCGCGGAGCCGGGGCAGGGGAAGCGTTCAAGAAGGGCCGCCTCACGCTCGGGGGGCGGCAGAAGGCCGATGAATGCGAAGGCGCTGAACCGGCCCTTGCCCACGGAAACCTCAATCTGTTCCTTGAACACATGGGCGAGCAGGGCGGAGGCCCATGCCGCATGGCGCTCACGGCGGGCGGCCTCCAGCCAGCTGCGGAGCAACACGTTTCGCCAGTCGGTTTTCTGCGCCCAGTCGATGAGGGCTTCGGGCGACAGGCCGGTATGCGCCTCCCACCACGCCAGCGGTACGCAGCGCCCTATCTGATAGAGCCACCAGGCGCGCGGGCCGAATTCCTCGTACTGCGGCTTTTTTTCTTCCAGCAAGTCCTTTTTCCACTCGGGATCGAAGGATTCCGGGGGCTCGACGGCCGGGAGCGGCGCGGAGAAGGCTGAGGCGATACGTCCGATGAGCCCTCCCCTGGCCTCCGGGACGACGATGCAGGCGGCAAGGCGTTCGCCCATGCGCCGGACATAGCCGCTTTCCGGCAGGCGGACGAGCAGGGAGGCGGCGGCTTGACGCACTTCCTTGCTGCGATCCTTTTCCAGCAGGGTTTCGAGAAAGGCTTCGTCCGCCGCGCTCAGGCCTTCGCCGAGGCACCCGGTAAAGGCGGCGCGTTCGCGGGCATCGAAGGACGCTGAGGCCGTTTCAAAGCGTTCACGGGCCTTGGCGGGATCCTGCGCGCGCAGGGACTTGAGATAGGCTTCGCGCTGCATAAGCGTGCCGTTGTCCCATACTTCGGGATCAAGCTCGTTTTCGGCATTGGTGGCGAAGAGGTTCCATGCGGCGTTCCGTCCGCCGAGCCAGCGGCCGCGTTCCCCGGCGATCAGGGCGATGGGCCCGCGCAGGGACGGCGTGCGGCGCCCAAGCTCCAGCGCCTGCGGGAGCAACGCCGGAGGGAGCACTTTCCCCGCGCCGAGCATGAGCCTGAAGGCTTCAAGGCGCATACGGTCGGAGCCGCTGGAAAGGACTTGGCGCAATACGTCGATGACGGCGGCCTTGTCGACGGACGCGCGGGGTTCCGGCGGGCAGGGCTCGGGGAGGGCGGAGTCGGCGCGGGGCGGCTGGTACCCCGCCAGCCCGCAGACGGCCTGCACCCCGGCGGCACGGAGCAGCCTGAGCGCTTCGGCGTTTTCGGAGCCGTCCCGCGTGGCGGCGATGGCTTGCGTGAGCCGTCCGGGTTCGCTGTCGTCGGCGGGAAGTTCGGGCGGGCGCTTATCCGTGCCGAGCAGCGCCTGCATGGTCAGGAAGGGCATGTTCATGGGCGGGCTCCTTCTCGCCACAGCGGGGAACCGGACGTTCCGGGCTCCCACGCGCTTAGGGGCTGAAACCGGGCTCCGTCCCATTCGCCCCAGACGCTCAGGGGGCGTCCGCCGCCTTGCGTGAGCAATTCCCAGCCGTCGTTGTCGGTTATGGAGAGCGGGAGGCGGTCGCCTGCATCCGTCTGCAGGAACCATGAATCATCGGAGCGGCAAGGGACGCCGTCGCTGACCATGAGGGGCAGGGGCCATTGCCACGGCTGTGCGGCGATGGCTTTGGCCATGCCTTCCAGCGCTTCGCGGAGGGAAACCGTAGGGATGGGAGCCGTTTTGGCCCGGACGGGATCGCCCGTGGCGATGGCCCGCAGAGGAGCCGCGCCCGGATAGAAGGCCAGCGTCATATCCGCAAGGCTGCCGACGACGAAGCTCTGTTCGAAATGCTTGCCGCCGTGCGAGAAATCCAGCAGCAGGGCCGTGCGCCCGCTGTTTTGCCCGCGCAGCCAGACGCGCCGCCGCCAGAGCCTGTTTTCTTCGGCATAGCCCACGCCGAGCACCAACCAGAGATCGCTCAGGCGTTCCCCGGTGGCGAGCACTTCGTCCTTATCCGGGGACAGGCCGAGGGCGGCACGGACATCCGCCTGTTCCTCCGGGGACAGTGCGTCAAGGTGGCGGAAGGCGTCGATGAGGAGCTGCAGCTGCCCAAACTGGGCCAGCACCACGCCGGGCCAGTCCTCCCCGGAGGACGTGACGCCTTGCAGGTTCCGCAACCGCGCGGCGATGCCGGGAAGCTGCGCGTCGACCATGCGCGCGGCGGCTTCCTCCTGCCAGGCGGGAGTCCCGGAGAGCTGCCCGAGGCCGTGGCGTATGAGGTCGCACATCCAGCGCTCCAGATCGTCCAGGCCGGCAGCCATGCGTTTGAGGCGGGACGCCTCGCGCTTGGCTGCGGCGGCGGGATCGGCGGGCTGGCCCTTGTTTTCCTGCTTTTGCTCCTGACGCGCGGCGCGTTTTTCGCGTGCGTCAAGCCATTCCTTTACCCAATCGGGCGCTTCGCCCTGCGTAAAGGCGGCCTCTTGCTGGACGCGGAGCAGGAGCAGGGCCAGGGAATGCTTGCAGGGAAATTTCCGGCTCGGGCAGGTGCACTTGAAGACCGGCCCGGACAGGTCGGCTTCGACTTGGTAGGGTTTGGAGCCGCTGCCTTTGCATTCGCCCCATACGGCGTTTTCGTTGAAGCCGAGCGTCGGCCACTGGCCGGGTTTGAGCAGAGCTTGCGCCGCCTTGACGGAGGAGGCGTCCGGGGCGAGGGCCAGTACAGATTCGGAGGTGAGTTCCATCGTCTGTCCTGTTGTCGGCGGCCATGCGGTCGCTTCTTAAAGGATCGAAAGAAGGGGAGACGGCGGGACGGGTCCGGCGGAACCCCTTTGCCCTTACGCGGCAGGCCCTGTTCCGGGGCAAGGCCGGCAAGTCAGGCGTTCCTGCGGGAACACCCCACGGTGTTAGAAGCGTTCTGCCATAATGAAGGCTTTCCGGCAACCCGTAACCCTTTTCAGGGCACTGTCCGCAAAAAGAGCCCTTTCCTCAAGAGGATGGGAAAAAGGCTCTTTTGTTGGGAAGGCCGCCGTTTGGAAGAGGGAACAACACCGTCGTTCCAACGGGGCGTTTCCCTTTACGGGGAAAGCGGGACGGTTCAGTTCCGCCGCAGGAACCGCGCCAGCACAGCGGTCATGAGCCCGAACACGGCAATGAGGGCAAAGGAATGGCGGAGGCTCGACGCGTGGGCGATGAAACCGATGACCGGCGGGCAGAGCAGGAAGCCGAGGAACCCGATGGTTGAAACCACGGCCAGCGCCACGCTCGGATGCATGATCTGGGATTTCCCGGCCATGCTGTAGCAGACCGGCACCACCGAAGCCGTGCCGAAGCCCACCAGCGCGAGGCCGAACGTCGCCGTGGCCACATGGGGCAGGAGAACGGAGATCAGCAGCCCGGCGGCGATGAGCGCGCCGCTGGCTTGCAGGATACGGATGACCCCGAACCGGGTTACAAGCCCGTCCGCCATGAACCTGCCGCAGACCATCGTGCACATGTATGCGATATAGCCGAGGCGGATCAGTTCCGGCGACGGCTTGATGATCGCTTCGTAGTATACGGCGCTCCAGTCGTACATGGTCCCTTCGCTCGCCATGCAGCCGAAAGCGATCAGCCCGAGCAGGACGACATAGGGATCGATTTTCCCCTTGGGGCGTTTGTGTCCGGGCGCCGTGTCGCGTGCCCTGTCGCGCGGCAGGGTTAACCGGAACATGATCGCCACGATGCCCATGCAGACGGCGAAGATGAAACTGAAGTGCACGCGGGTACTGACGGAGAACGCCGCGAACAGCGCGCCAACGATCCCTCCGACGAACCCGGCGAGGCTCCACAGGCCGTGGAAGGCGGCCATGATGCTGCGGCGGTAGAGGCGTTCGACGCCGACGGCCTGTGTGTTCACCGAGATGTTGTGCAGGTTGGCCGCGACGCCGAAGAATACCAGCATGGCGAAAAGATGCCACGTTTCGCTGATGAAGCCGAGGGCCATGAGGGTCCCCGAATAGAGCAGGGCCGCGAGGAGCAGCATCCTATGGCTTCCGAAGCGGCTGACCAGATAGCCGGACAGGGCCATCGCCGACATCTGCCCCACGGGGATGGCGAACAGGACGCCGCCGAGCTGCGCCTCGTTGAGAGCGAGGGCCTGCTTGATGTCGGGGATACGGCTGGCCCAGCTGGCGAAGACCAGCCCTTGCAGGAAAAAAAAGCTTGCCACGGCGAGCCGGTAAAAACTCTTGGGGGACTGAAATAATGGAATGAATGGCATGGGCGTTTCCTTTTGAGGGGGGACTTCCTACCCCAAAGTGGGGCGCTCGTCCAGTTTCCTTTTGGTGACGCAAAGGGGCAAAGCCCCGAGGAGGCATCCGGGGTTGGGCAAGAGCCCCGGCGGATACCTGAAGCATGGGGCTGTACAAGGCGGCGCTCCAAAACGGCCGGGAATATGGAGGGAATCGATCAGGAGTGTATTGTGAAAGCGGGAAGGGAGAAGAAGGCGTTACGCAAGGAGGCAACGCCGGAGTGATGCACGATATGCGCCCGCAGAGAGAAAGCGGCGTCTTCCTCTCGATCGGGGATTTCTCATGAGCAACAAAAGATGCCTCAAAGAAAGGACTATCGGGTTTCCCTTCTTTTCTATATGATGCCGCAAGACGGCACATGAAAAACGGGAGAAAGCCTTCCAGGCTGGCCTTGACAGGCTCTGTTTCCGCTTGCGGCGTTTCGTCTGATTGCGGGAGAAGCCCCGGGATGCCGCAGGAATATCACGCAGGGGCACGCTCTGACGGTGTGTTTTTCAAGTCCAGTTTGTCATTCTAGAGAGAACGCACATGATCCAGACCGACCCTATTGCCTTTTTCCCTTCAATTCCTCTCGATTCCACTGAAAAACTTTGGGAATGGCATATTCCTTCGGATCGGCTTTTCTTCAGCAAGGGAACCAGGTTGGCCTTTGGCTTGTCCGATGGGGAAAGCCCCGCCACAATGGCGGCATTTTTTGAACATATCCCGGAAGGTTGCCTGCAGTCGCTTTGCGAGCTGCGTGAAGGCGTTATCGGCGGGGACAGGGGCTTTCTGGAGACGGCGTATCCGGTCGAAAACTTTTTTGTCCGAGAACGGCTGATTGTATTGGAAAGGGACGCCGAAGGCCGGGCGATCCGCATCGCAGGGCAATTTGAGATCGCTCCCGGCACGATGGCCTATCTGCCTCCGGTGAGCACCGTGTCCAAAGGGCAGGCGCAGATCTGTTTCTGGAACTGTTCGCTGGAAAAGAGGACGCTGTGGGTCGACGCCAACGGCTCCCGCCTGCTCGGGTATGCCGAGGCCATACCGCGTGTGTTCAACCTTGATGAATGGAAAGAGCGTCTCCACCCCGAAGAAGGCACCGATTGCCGCTATCAGCTCATCATCGAACAGCCGTTGTTCGGAGACGAGCTTACGGATGATCTGCGGGTCCGCAAGGAAGACGGCTCGTATGTCAAAATATGGGTGCGGGGCTCCATCCTGAGCCGTGATGCGGATGGTCACGCCGTCAGCATGTCGGGCACCTGGCAGCCTTTTGGGTTTGTTGAGGAACGCCACGAACAACGGACGCCGGAAAACGGCAGCCTGCTTTCCGCGCTCAATGCAGCCGGGGACGGCCTGTGGGACTGGAACCCCATTACGGACGAAGTGTATTACAGCCCGCGCTGGCTTTCCATGCTCGGGTACACGGCGGAACAGTTCCCCGGGCGCCTTGAAACGTGGAAAGAGAAGATCCATCCGGACGATCTCAAAAAAATCGTGGAACCGCAGCGTAAGCTGGCGGATTCCCCGAAATACGGCGACACGTTCGAGTGTACGTACCGCTTGAAGCGCCTGGACGGGAGCTATGCTTGGATCCTCGGGCGGGGTTACGTGACGCACCGCGACGCAAAGGGGCGGGCCACCCGCATCGTCGGCTTGCACACCAACATCACGGCTTCCCAGGCGGACAGGGATTATTTCGAAAAGCTCGCCCAGAACGATGCGCTGACGGGCCTGCACAGCCGGACCTACTTTGATATCAAGCTGGCGAACATCGAGAACAAAGGGATCCGCCCGTTGTGCGTGATCTCTTGTGACGTCAACGGATTGAAGCTGGCGAACGATTACATGGGGCATCTTGTCGGAGACAAGTTGCTCCAGACCGTGGCGGCCTTGTGCAAGGAAAGCGTGCGCACATCGGATTGCGTGGCCCGGATGGGCGGGGACGAGATCGTTATCCTGCTGCCCACATGCCCACGTGAGGCTGGCGAGGAGATCCTTGCCAAGCTGCGGAGGAACTTTGATCGGCACAACGCCTGTTCCGATCAGATGCCCGCGCTGGTTTCTTTTGGGCTGGCTTGTGCCGAATCCGCCGATATCCCAGCCTCCGCGATCCTCGTGGAAGCCGATCGGGAAATGCTCAAGGAAAAACGTTTCCACCGGAAAGCGGCCCATGAGCGGATCAAACAGTGGATCGAGCAAAACATGGACGTCGTCGTCTCGATTGAAGACGACAGGTATTAGGCCTTCCCCATTTTGAAAAGGCCTTGACGCCGAACGCATATTCAGTGCGCCGCAACACAGCGCGGATTCGGCAAAAATGGTATTTCCGGCAAGATGGCCCTTTGAAAGGCGCAACACTTCAAAGGCAATCAGCCCCAAGACGGAGGCATCCTTTTGGATGCCTTTTTTTATGTCCGATGGGGCGACCTTTTCTTGGTTCGCCTTTTTCATGAACGGCACTCACGGCAAGATGACGCACTTTTTCGGTAACCCCATTCCCATGCGGGGAGGAAATGCCCGGCCAAATGGAAGGGACCGGGGAGACTGCGCCGTTTTTTCTTTTCTGCACTGATCTCTTTTTAAAGAACGAGTCGCGTAACATAACGGATATTTCGTTTTTTATGATGGTTTTTGTTCTTTATGACGCGTTGTCTTTCATATTTTCTTCTTGTTTCTCTGTTTTGAATGTGTTTATACAGGTATATGCAGTTTTATTTCGCTGTAAAAACATCTTGAATAGGTTTATGATACGTGTCACATTAAATGAAGCCTATAAAATATTATATTAAATATTTTAGTGTAAAACATTAAGGCTCATGTGCCATCGAAATGTATGCTGGAAAGGCTCTCCATTCTGCTGGGAGGGTTTCCTGATATTGTATTACGGCATTTCCGTATCTGGATTCGCTAGAAAAGATTGCAGAAATACCTCTTGAGCCGATAACCCAGTTTTCTATTATCATTTTTGATCCGTTATACGATCTATAATGATCCTGAAGGTAGAGAAATATGGAATGGAACTGGATACTCGAAGAATATGACGATATGGTTTATGTCAGCGATCTGAACAATTATGAATTGCTGTATGTGAACCGAGCAGGTCTTGATATGTTCCATCTTTCTCGGGAAGAACTCTTTTCTGGAAAAAAGTACCTTTGCTATGAGATATTCCACGGAAGAAATACGCCTTGTCCTTTTTGTACCAACAACTACCTGAAAGATTCAGGATTTTATGAGTGGGAGCATTATAACGAACAGCTGGGGAAAACGTATCTCCTGAAAGATCGGAAGGTACTGTGGGACGGGCGGGAATCCAGAATCGAGTTCGTTTTTGATGTCTCCAAGTACAAGAACAAACTGGACAAGCAGGGAAAACAGCAGGCGGCGATGCTGCGGAGCCTTCCGGGAGGCATCGCCCGGCTCGACGCGCGCGATGAACGCACAATCCTGTGGTATGGTTCGGAATTCCTGTCGATCATCGGCTACACGGAAGAGCAGTTTAAAGAAGAGCTGCAGAGCCAGTGCCTGTATGTTTATCCGGAGGATATGGAGCAGGCCGAGGCGGCGATGCACGAGGCGAAGGAAACGGGGCGGAGCAGCATCATGCAGGGCCGGATCGTGACCCGGTCTGGAAAAATCCGTCACTTGACCATCACGTTCAGCTATATGGACGGGAAGGACAGCGAGGATGGGATACCGTCCTACTACAGCCTGGGCATTGACGTGACGGAAACGGTCGAGCGGCAGCGGCTCCAGCAACAGGCGCTGGAAGACGCCTGTCGGGTGGCGAAGCACGCCAACCAGGGAAAGACGGAGTTTCTTTCCCGGATGTCCCATGACATCCGGACCCCCATGAACGCCATTGTGGGGATGACGGCGATTGCGGGCGCCCATATTGAGGATACCCAGAAAGTGAGGGACTGCCTCAAGAAGATCAATACGTCCAGCAAACATCTGCTCAATCTGATCAACGAAGTTTTGGATATGTCCAAAATCGAGAGCGGACGCTTGGATGTGCGGGCGAACGATTTCAGCCTTTCCAATCTGGTGCAGAACGTGTTCGACGTGTGCAGGCCGATGATCATTGAAAAGGGGCATCACCTGACCATGAACATCAGCAAGGTGAGGCACGAGGGCCTGTATGGGGATGAGAGCCGCCTCCAGCAGGTTTTGGTGAACATCTTGTCGAACGCCGTGAAGTATACCCCGGCGGGCGGGCGTCTGCATTTCAGCATTGAGGAAAAGCCAACCCATGCCGAAGGGGCCAGTGTCTTCTACTTTACGTTTGAAGACGACGGGATCGGCATGTCCGAGGAGTTCGTCGGGCGCATCTTCGAACCGTTTTCCCGGGCCGAGGATTCCCGGATCAGCAAAATCCAGGGAACGGGCCTTGGCATGGCGATCAGCCAGAACATCATCCATATGATGAACGGCGAGATCACCGTGGACAGCACGCTGGGAAAAGGGAGCCGGTTTACGGTGAGCGTTGCGCTGAAATTCCGGGATGCCGAAGACGGGGAACCCCCTGTTTTGACCGATCTTCCCGTGCTTGTGGTGGATGACGAACGGGATGTCTGCGAATACGCGAGCCTGTTGCTCAAGGAAGTGGGGATGCGGGCTTTTTGGGTCTTGAGCGGGCAAGAAGCCGTCGCCGAGATTGTGCGCGCCCATGAGGAAAGGGACGACTACTTCGCGGTCATCCTGGACTGGAAAATGCCGGATATGGACGGGCTCGATACGGCCCGGGAAATCCGCCGCAGGGTCGGGCCGGATCTCCCCATCATCATGCTGTCGGGCTATGACTGTTCGGATGTGGGGGCGGATTTCCTCGCCGCGGGCGTGGACGTCTTCATCATGAAGCCGCTTTTCAAATCCAACATGGTGCACCTGTTGCGAAATTTTGCGGAGGATCGGGGATGTGGACATGCCTCGGCTGTGCCCAGGCCCGAAGGTCAACGCTTGGGCGGATTGCATGTCTTGCTCGTGGAAGACAATGAAATCAACCAAGAAATAGCTAAAGAACTCCTCCTGATGGAAGGGGCGTCCGTTGACGTCGCCGACAACGGGGAACAAGCGCTCAACATCTTTGCCCGGTCGGAGGAAGGGTATTATCAGCTTGTCCTGATGGATATCCAGATGCCCGTCATGGACGGATACACGGCGACTGCCGCACTCCGTTCTTTGCGCAGGGATGATGCGAAGACTGCCATCATTCTGGCGATGACCGCCAACGTGTTCTCGGACGACGTCATCAAGGCCGAGGCATCGGGAATGAACGGGCATATTTCGAAGCCGTTCGACCCGGACAAGCTGTACGCCATGATCGCGGCGTCCTGCCATAAGAAAAGGGGATGACGGCCCGGCGGGTTGAATGCCTTCTTGTGCGAAGGGTGATGGGGTTTCCTTCCGCAAGGAAAAATGAGGTGTGGGGAAGGGAACTGAGAAGGGACAAAAGGCTGGCTGTCCCTTTTATATTGATGCAGCGCTGTCCCTATGAGGGGAGCGGATCCTCCTGTCGGAGTGGGTGGGCAAATGAAGCTTTCGCCGCATGATTCCTCGCTGGATGCTCTCAAGTTCGTTGTGGATATGGCCGATGTCCCGATGGTGATCACGGACGAGGACGGGCGTTTCGTGTTTGCGAACGGGCACACGCTGGATATTGTAGGGAAAGCCGAAGATGCCTGCATAGGTAAACCACTCGCGTCCCTCCTATCCGTTTCCCGGCGCCCACGGTTCAACAGGAGCGGCAAGGCCCCTGTACTGTTCACGCGGGAAGGGCGTTTTTATGAAGTCGATGGTATCAGCCGGTTTCATACCAAATCGGGTATGCTCGAGTTGTCCCGGATTCATGACGTGACGTCCACGTACCGGGACAAGGAAATGCTCGAATTCCTGAAAAGCAACGCGCCCATAGGTATTTTCCAGTTCGTCATGGACGAGCACTTCTCGTTTTTTTACGTTTCGGAAGGGTTTTGCGCGATGCACGGGTATACGCAGGACCAGATGAAAACGGCTCCGGATATCAGGGGGAGCGAGCTTATTCACCCCGACCACCTCCAACGCTTTAACGACTTGATCAGGACGGCCTATGAAGACGGAAAGTCCTCCGTCGGCTTCGAGATGAAAGTCATCAGGCGGGACGGCAAGGTCCGCTGGCTCCTCACGCAGTGTTCGTTTGTCAAAACGGCGGACGGGACCATCGTGTACGGCTACGTCTCGGACTGCACCGACCTGAAAAACATGGAGGAAAAGACCAAAACCGTCCAGGATGTTTGCAGGTTCACGGTCAACCACGACTATGAATGGATCTTGTTGGTCGACATCCCGGCGGACAGGTACGAGTACTTTTTTTCGGGTCGGAACAGCATGATCGGAAGCGGGATGCAGGGCGTTTTCAGCGAGCTGGTGCGGCTCCGGAGCGAAACGGTCGTCCATCCTGATGATGTGGAGGCTTACCGGGCCTTTTTCAAACCGGAACGCCTTGCCTGGGAAAACGGCACGCCGGGGCTGTCCCATGAGCTCAAGTATCGTGTGCTCATGGGCAACGGGCAAGCCCGGTGGCATTGCTTACGGGCGTATCTTTTTGACCCCGTAAGGCGGATGCTCCTCTTTTGCGCCAAAGACGTTGAGGAAGAGGAGCGCCAGAAGGCTACGTTGCGTATGGCGCTCGTTGCCGCCGAACAGGCCAACCATGCCAAAAGCGAGTTCCTTTCCCGGATGTCGCACGACATCAGAACGCCGATGAACGCGATCATCGGCATGGCGGCCATTGCGGGCATGAACGTGGGCAACCCCGAACGGCTCAGCGAGTGCCTGAACAATATCGCCTTGTCGTCCCGTTTCCTGCTGTCGCTCATCAATGACGTCTTGGACGTCGCCAAGATCGAAAGCGGCAAGATGAGCTTGGCTTCCGAACCGTTTGATTTTGATGAACTCGTCAGCTCCGTCAGCTCGTTCACATACGGCAGCGCGGTGGCGAAGGGCATAATATTCAACCTGTTTGCCTCTCCGCTCCTTGAGAAGATCTATGTCGGCGATCCCCTGCGCATCAAGCAAGTCTTGATGAACTTGCTGTCCAACGCCCTGAAGTTTGCGCCCGAAAAGGGCAGGATCGAATTCAACATCACGCCAGTCCAAAAAGTCGGGCATCGGGAACTCGTACGGTTCGTCATTTCCGATAATGGGATCGGCATGAGCAAGAGCTTTCAGGAAAGGATGTTCCAGCCGTTCGAGCAGGAGATGACGGATCAGCGGGGCCTTTCGGGATCAGGGCTTGGCCTGGCCATTGTCAGGAGCTTCGTCCAGCTGATGGACGGGACCATTCGCGTGGAGAGCGAGCAAGGAAAGGGGTCGTCTTTTTCCGTGGACATACCGCTCGGGCTGTTCGAGGGGGCGCTGTACGGATGGGATAAGGACGCCTTGGAACAATCCGAGAGCGTGCGAGTGCTGGTCATAGGCGATGACAGGGCTGCCTGTGAGCATACGGCGGTACTGCTGCGCCGTATGGCGGTTGAAGCGTCCTTCGTGCTTTCCGGCGAAGAGGGCGTCGTCTGTGTTCGGCAAGCCAGGGAGAGGCGGCGGGATTACGGCATGATCCTGATCGATTGGAAAAAGCCGGGCATGGACGATATGGAAACGGTCCGGCATATCAGGGAAATCGTTGGAAAGGCCACGACCCCCATCGCCATGTCGGCCTGTGATTGGAGGGGGATGGAAGCCCCTGCCCGTACCGCCGGCGTGGATTATTTTATCAACAAACCCGTATTGCGGGAGCATCTGCGTGATATGCTCTTAGTGGTGACCCATCATAGGCACGCCTTTGATGTTCCGGCCATGCCGGAGGAAGTCCGTTTTAACCGTGAAAAGATCCTGATTGCCGAAGATAACGATCTGAATGCCGAGATCCTCAAAACGCTTCTGGAGTCAAGGAATCTCTCCGTCGTCTGGGCCGAGAACGGCAAGGTTGCGGTGGAGCGCTTTGCGGAATCCGAACCGGGGGAATACGCCGCTATCCTGATGGATGTCCGTATGCCGGTCATGGACGGCCTTGAAGCCACACGGCACATACGCGGCATGACAAGGGAAGACGCGCGGCGTATTCCGATTTTCGCACTCTCCGCGAACGCCTTTGCGGACGACATCCAGCGATCCCTGCAGTGCGGCATGAACACGCATTTTAACAAGCCTGTGGATATGGATTCCATTTGCGCGGCACTGCACTACTGGCTGGAACATGATAAAGGAAACCGGCCGTGATGTGGCGGTATTGCTCCGTCAATGCTTGCGGCATCCGGAATGGGATTGAAAAAAAGAGTTGTGGAATGAGGCCGCAACTCTTTTTTATTTGTGGAGATAGAGAACAGCGGAAGAGGAGGAGCTAGGGGCAGGACTCATTCAGAGCCCGTGCTTCGTCACGCCTTTTTCTGGCTTCGGCAAGGCTGACTTCTGGGTACTTGCCAAGGGCAAGAGTCTTCTGGTTGCCGTCAAAACGGTAGAAGAGCCTCCAGAGCTTTCCCCCGGCAGGTGAGACATGGATGTACAGCCCGTCACAGTCCGAGAGCTTTTGAATCTTGCCGGAGGGCTTCAACGCTCTGAGCTTGGTATCCGTTTTTGCGGCTTTTGCTGGTATGGAAAGATGCCAGCGAGAATACCAGCAAAAAGGGCGGATGTACACGACTCCAGCGAACGCCTATGAACATGCAAACAGCATAAAAGTAAAGCCCGCCAAGGCTTTGTGAACCTTAACGGGCTTTACCAAACTTCGATGTGGTGCCGAGGGCGGGACTCGAACCCGCACAGGAATTCCCACTACCACCTCAAGATAGCGTGTCTACCAATTCCACCACCTCGGCGCGAAAAGAGGTATATGCAAAACAGAGGCGGCTGGCAAGCTTTTTTTTGCGATTCAGTGAAATTTTTTCGCCTGTCCGCATGGGGTCCCGGCCTTTTTCCCTGTGCGGGCGTTACGGATGGCTCGAGTGGGGAGGAGCCGCATTCCTTGCTATGGAAGGGGAGGAGAAATCTGTTTGTTTCGGCTGCTGAGGGTTCTTTTCTGGGGGCCGCGGAACCCAGCGCTTTGGGGAAGCCGCTTTGATCCGCACGCTAGAAGAGGGTGGCAGCGGCGGAAAGACGCGCTTTTCCTTCAATCTGTCGAAAAGGGTTGCCTTGCCGGGCTGTTGCATGTCAATGCAGGGGGAATCGGCTGAACAAGGATGGTGGGCATGAACGTCTCGTTTGAATACTACAAGGTCTTTTATCACGTGGCGAGGCTCGGGAGCATTACCCTTGCGGCCAAGGCGTTGTTCCTTTCGCAACCGGCGGTGAGCAAGTGCATACGGCAGCTTGAAAAGGTACTCGGCTGTGCGTTGTTTTATCGGATGCACAAAGGAATGCGGCTCACGCCTGAAGGGGAAGTGCTCTACCAGCACGTTGCGCAGGCCTGCGAGCAGATTGCCATCGGGGAAAAGAAGATTCAGGCCATGCTGCATCTGGACTGGGGGAGCATCCATATCGGTTCCTCCGATATGATCATGCATGCCTTCCTGCTCCCGTATCTGGAGCGGTTCCATAAGGATTATCCCAAGGTCCGCATCAGCACCATCACGGCATCGACGCCTGAAACGATTGCCTCGCTGCGGGCCCGCCGGATCGATCTGGGCGTCGTGTTTTCGCCAGTGGAAGAAAACGAGGATCTGGACATAATCCCCGTTTGCACGGTTCAGGATACGTTTATCGCGGGTAACACATTTCGCCATCTGGAAGGCTCCGTGCTCTCGCCGGATGAGGTTGCCAAGCTCCCTATCGTGTGCCCGGAAAAGGGGACCAGCACCCGGGCTTATTTGGATGCGTTTTTCCAGTCGCACGGCGTTGTGCTTGACCCGGAATGCGAACTGGCGACGACGGTGCTGATCGTACCTTTTGCGGAGCGAGGGTTGGGGGTGGGCATAACCGTGCGGCGATTTGCGGAGGAGAGCCTCAGGGCGGGAAGCGTCTTCGAGCTCCAGACAACGCATAAGATACCCGAGCGGGCCATTGCGGTGGTGACCAGAAAGCGAAGCCAGATTTCACACGCGGGCCATGCCTTCATACGCTGCCTGACCGGAAAAGAAACTGAAGAGGCCGGAGGTGAGCAACCGCGGGAAAAGTGTGGTCCAGGCTGATCGAATCATTAACTTAATAGCATGTTTCTCATGAGTATATTTCATTTTACGCATGAATGGGCGTAGCGTACGAACGGGAGGCAGGAGGCGCCCACGTTGCGGAGGCGTACGGCCAGAATGGCCGTCGCGCGAGGGGACGCCGGTTTTGCAGTAAGGGGATATGCCATTATGAAAAGAGGTTACCTGTTTATTGCACTGGCAACGCTGTTTTTCAGCACGATGGAAATCGCGCTCAAGGAAGTTGCCGGACTGTTTAATCCTGTCCAGTTGAACCTCACGCGGTTTCTCATCGGCGGCCTTGTCCTCATCCCGTTCGCCAGGCGGATGCTCAGGAAGCGCGGTGTCCGGATCGACGGCTTGAGCCTCGTTAAACTGGCCTGGCTCGGCTTTCTGGGGATTGTGGTCAGCATGACCTTGTATCAGCTCGCCGTGGAGAACACGAACGCCTCGGTCGTCGCCGTCCTGTTCAGTTGCAATCCCGTGTTCGTGCTCGTTTTCGCCGGGCTCATCCTGCGCACGCAGATCCTGCGCCAGCACGTCATGGCGCTGGTGCTGGAATGCCTCGGCATCCTTATCCTGATCAATCCTCTGGATACGTCCATTAGCACGGCGGGCATCACGTTCACCCTGCTGTCCACGGCGGTGTTCGCCCTGTATGCCGTGCTCGGGACCAAAATGTGCGCCAAGTATTCCGGCGTGGTCGTGACATGCGGGAGCTTCCTGTTCGCCAGCCTTGAAATGGCGGCCATCGTCGCGGTCAGCCGCCTCTCGGCGGTCGCCGGGGTTCTCGCGGACATCGGGCTCGGCCTTTTCGCGGATATCCCCCTGCTTTCCGGGTATACCCCGTTCAGCGCGCTGATGATGCTGTACATCTGCGTCGGCGTGACCGGGGCGGGCTTTGCCTGCTACTTTATGGCGATGGAGGCGACCTCTCCGATCACCGCCTCATTGGTCTTCTTCTTCAAGCCCGCCCTCGCGCCCGTGCTGGCCTTGGTTTTTCTGCAGGAAGCCATTCCGGTGAGCATGGTGGTGGGCGTCCTGTTTATCCTCGCGGGTTCGCTGGTTTCGCTTATCCCTGCCTTGTCCATGATTCCCGCGATGGCACTCGGAAAGGTATGGTGCTGGAAGCAGGGCCGGGCCTGACGCCTTTCCGCAGACGGGCAACGGCGTTTTCCCTCTTCCCGCAAAAAAAGCCCGGACAAAAACCGTCCGGGCTTTTTTGTGGGGAATGTCGTTTAGTTCCAGGGCTGCTTGCCGCAAGCCTTCAGATATTCGTTGATGGCATCCTTGCCGCCCACGAAGTCCGCCATTTCAGGCCACACCTTTTCAATGGCGACTTTTTTCCACTGCTCTTCGTCTTCGAGCTGGGAAACCTTGAGCCCTCCGGCCACGAGTTCCCGCTTGGAGGCTTCGGCCTGCTCGACCTGGAACAGCAGGGATTTTTCCTGCGCGTACTTGCCCGCATCGATCAGGATCTGACGGACTTCGGGCGTCAGTTTTTCGAAAACGCGCTCGCTGATCACCAGCGGCTGGAGATGGTAGGTGTAGTGCACCTCGGTCAGGTAGCGCTGGTTGGCTTCGTTGAACTTCATGGCCCGGAAGCCGATGTAGCCGTAACACTGGCCGTCGACGTCGCCGGACTGGAGGGCGTTGAAGGTCATGGACCACGGGATGAGGGACGGGATAGCCCCGAACGCCTTGTAGGTGGCGATCATGACCGCGCTTTGAGGCACGCGGAATTTCAACCCCTTCATATCGCTCAGTTTGGTAATCGGGTGCTTGTCGTTGGAGATGAAGCGGAATCCCGTGTACGTCCACGTCAGGATACGGAACCCGGCTTCGGTGGCGTACTTGTTCAGCAGTTCCGCAGGGGCGCCGTTGGTCCCGGCCACGACCTCGTTCAGGTTGGCGAACAGGTAGGGCAGGGTCAGAAGGCCCAGCTTCTTTTCAAGGGGCACGATGTTGGCGATGCCGCCAAGGGCCATGTCGAGCGTGCCCTTCTGGACCTTGCGGAAACGTTCCCCTTCGTCGTCGCCCGGCGAGCCGCCGTAAATGCAGACAACCTGGATGGCGCCGTTGGTCTTGTCTTCCACATATTTTTTGAACGCATTGCCCACGACGCCCATTTCGGAGCTTTCGGGATCGCCCATGGCGATCGTCAGCGTCGTGTGCGGCGCGGCGGCGGGCGCGGCGGAAGCGGAGGCGGCGCACAGGAAGAACCCCGCCATCAGCAAGGAAACGATGGTTTTGCAGCTCATAGCATTCTCTTCTTTCTGATTGGCTTGTGTGAAGCGAAGGCGGCGGGAGGGCCCCGCCGCCCGGCAGTTATTGCAGCCCGGTACCCATGAGGTTGGGCAGGAAGAGCACGATATCCGGGAACATCACCAGAATGGCGATGACGGCGATGTTGATCGCCACGAGGGGCAGCGCCTTGAGGGATATTTCCTCAAGGGAAATATTGGCGATGCCGGAGGCGATGAACATGTTTTCGCCCAAGGGCGGCGTGGAGAACCCGATGCCGCAGCAGCAGATGAGGATGATGCCGAAATGGATCGGATCAACCCCGTATGCTGTCATAATGGGCAGCAGAACCGGCGTCACCAGCATGATGATGGCAAGGGTTTCCATAAACATGCCGAGGAACAGCAAGAGGATAACCACAAAGAACCACACCAGGTTCACATTGTTGGTGAAGGACAGGATCCAGTTGGCGATTTCCACCGGGATCCGGTACGAGGTGAGCAGGTAGCCGAAAGCCGTTGCCGTGAAGACGAGCACGAGCACGCGGCCCGTCAGCCAGGACGTGGTCTTGAGGGACGCCATGAAACTTTTCAGCGTCAGTTCCTTATGGATGAAGATACCCACGAGGATGGTGTAGAAAATGGCCACGACGGCGGCTTCCGTCGGCGTGAAGATACCGGCGTAGATGCCGCCAAGGATGATCACCGGGGCGAGGATGGACCAGAAGCCGTCGCGCAGGGAGTGGATGAAGGTCTTCATGGACCAGTCCAGCCCTTCCGTTTTGAGGTTCCGGCACAGGAAGAAGTGCATGACGCTGAGGCCGACGGCGATGAGGATGCCCGGGATGATGCCGGCCATGAACATTTTGGAAATGCTCTGCTGGCCGGATACGCCGTAGATGACCATGGGGATGCTCGGCGGGATGATGATGCCGATGCCGCCCGCCGTGGCGGTGGCGGCGGCCGCATAGCCTACGTTATAGCCGCGCTTGGCCATGGCCGGGATCATGAGCATACCCACGGCGGCCGTGGTCGCGGGGCCGGAGCCGGAAATGGCGCCGAAGAAGACGCAGGACAGGGTCGTGGAGATCGCGAGGCCGCCGGGCGTGGGGCCGACGATGTTTTCGGCGACATGCACGAGACGTCTGGACACGCCTGCCGCTTCCATGAGCGAGCCCGCTAGGACGAATGCCGGCAACGCCATGAGCGGGAAGGCCGTCAGCGAGGCGAAGGCACGTTCGATCATCAGGCTGAGGTCAATGTCGAGCACGATGAAGCAGGCCATGGTCGCAACGCCGAGGGCGACCATGATCGGGCTGCCGATAAGGAGCAGCACGAAGAAGATGCCGAACAGCAGAAGGCCGATGTTCGCGGGGGAAAGGGCTTCCATCATTCCTTGTCTCCTTCTGCCATGAGCGTCTTTTGGCTTTCTTTGATGGATTCCTGATCCGGGTCAAGAATCTCTTCTTTCAGGATGTACTTGATGACGTTCACCTGAACGATGCGGATGGCCATCAGCAGGAAGCTCAAGGGGAAGACAAGGTAAACCATGCCCAAATCCCAGTCCAAGGCCGGGGTTGCGTACGGGAACTCCACGAGGTCGAGGACGGCGATATAGCCTTCCCACGCCATGATGAGCGAAAAGCAGAGCCAGATGATGTCCCCGATGAACAGGAACAGGTTGCCCACCCATTTGGGCGCTCTGGAGAACTGGAGCGTCACGCGGTTCAGGGCGCACAGGCGCGTCGCATAACATGCGCCGAACAGGATGAACCAGATAAAGGCGAAACGGGCGATTTCTTCCGTCCACGGCAGCGACATGTTGATCTGCCGCAGGACGATCTGGAGCAGAATGACGACGACAAAGAAAACCAGCAGAAACTGGCACAGATAGCTTTCGAAGTGGTCCAGAAGGGCCAGGACTATTTTTTTCACGTTTGCTATTCCTCCTCCCAAATCCTTAAAAAGCGCGGGACGGCATTCCCCGAACGGGCGCCGGGCCGGAAAAAGGCGGAACCCGCGGCAAGAAGACATTCCGTACAGGAGGAATCCGTGTTCCCCTGCCTCTGACGCCGTTCCGCAAGAACAGACCGACGCCAGCGGCGCTACACGGATTCCTTCCGTACTCAAGAGGGCAGGGTCCGCCCCCGCAGACCCGACCCTATGTCTTCATGACGAATTACTTCCAGGCGTCCTTGCCGCAAGCCTTCAGGTATTCGTTGATGGCGTCCTTGCCGCCCACGAAGTCAGCCATTTCGGGCCACACCTTTTCGATGGCGGCCTTCTTCCACAGGTCCTCGTCTTCAAGCTGAGAAACCACGAGGCCGCCGGCAATGAGTTCCTTCTTGGCGGCTTCGGCGTTTTCGAGCTGGAACTTCAGGACGGCATCCTGAGCGTACTTGCCCGCGTCAACGATGAGCTTCTGCATTTCGGGGGTCATCTTCTTAAACACGCGTTCGCTGATGACCAGAGGCTGCAGCTGATAGGTGTAGTGGACTTCGGTGAGGTATTTCTGGTTGGCTTCGTTGAACTTCATGGCCTTGAAGCCGATGTAGCCGTAGCACTGGCCGTCCACGACGCCCTGCTGGAGGGCGGTGAAGGTTTCGGCCCAGGAGATGGGGGTCGGGCTGCCGCCGAAGGCCTTATAGGCGGCGATCAGCACGGCGCTCTGGGGCACGCGGAACTTCAGGCCCTGCATGTCGGCCATCTTGGTGATGGGGCGCTTGGAGTTGGAGATGTAGCGGAAGTCCGTGTAGGTCCACGTGAGGATGCGGAAACCGGCTTTGGTGGCGTACTTGTTCAGCAGTTCGGCGGGAGCGCCGTTGGTGCCGGCCACGACTTCGTCGATGTTGGCGAACAGATAGGGCAGGGTCAGCAGGCCGAGCTTCTTTTCAAAGGGCACGAGGTTGGCGATGCCGCCCATGGCCAGAGGCAGGGTGCCTTTCTGAACGTTGCGGAAGGCTTCGCTTTCGTCGCCCAGCGAGCCGCCGTAGAAGCACTGCACTTCCACTTTGCCGCCCGTTTTTTCTTCCACATACTTCTTGAAGGCATGGCCGACGACACCCATTTCGGAATCTTCGGGGTCGCCCACTGCAACTTTCAGCGTCGTTTCCGGCGCGGCGGATGCGGGGACGGTCCACAGAAGCAGTGCCGCCAGTACAAGGGGAAGCATCTTCTTGTAGCTCATGAATGTTCTCCTCTCTCTTGGTTGGATTGTGAAAAAAAACCTATTGTCGACACTAGCACAGAAAATAATTGAAGGCTAGAGGGAGGAGAAAAGAGGCAGGGGGGATTGCCGTAATATACAGAATACATTGTAATACTGAAAATTTATCAGCATTTTGAGCAAGAACGGGCCTGATGCCCGCTATTGTGCGAAACGCGGGATTTGTATGCATTTTAAGTGGATAGTATTTTTATTTCAGTATGTTTGATGTATGAAAGATATTTTTGTGCAAAATATTTCTGGAAAAATAAAGAAGTCTTTTCAGTGATACTGTCAAAAACTATAGGTTGCAATAACTATATTGATTTATTGATATAATTGTATCAAGCTGTTCATTGGAATGCATTTGTATATTGCGTAGGGGAGCCGTAAATGTTGCAAAGAAGAGACGCTGTCTTGAGAATGCCATATGTTCCATAAAGAACATGGTATGCTGTTCTCCAGACTGCTTTTCTTCGCCAGAAAATGGTTTTGCATACATATCATGGGGTCTTTATTTGGATAAATAGATGGATATGCCCTGATGAAATATCCATTTATATCTTCACACGATTCTTTTTCCTTCCCGTTGTTTTGTTTTTATACCCGTTGATGACTGTCGACACATAAAGGCGCGTGACGGCGGTGCCCTTGGGCATACAGTCGGAAACCATCCGCGATCGGTAAAGGCAGTCCTCCAAAACGGGTGATCGGGAGGGACGCCTTGCCGCCTGCGGGACAAACGCCAAAAGCCCCCTGGCTAGAATGGCCCGGGGGCTTTTGGCGTCCTTCAGGACGGGCGCGGGGCGCGGGAAACGGCCCGCTACGCTTGTTTCATGGATGGGGCGCCGTTTGGAGCGGGCGGGACCCTAGTACCGCATCCCGGAAAAGTCGCCGTAACAGTTGTGGCTGGTGGAGGCCTGTTTCGGGTCCATCAGGACGGCTTCCCACATTTCCGTGTAGTAGACGCAGGTGCCGGGATTTTGGGCGGCGGCCGAGAGGTGATCCCTCGCCTCAAAAACGGGCCATGAACATTTGAGGGACAGCGCGTCGTTGAAAGAATCCGCTTCCACGATTTCGGAAGCGCCCTGGACAAGGTTCATGTTCATCCCTGAGTAGTAAACAAGCTTGTACTGAGACATGGCGGTGTGTCCACGGGGGGAGAGGCTGGCTCTCCCCCCGCCGTGTTAAGGATTAATGAAGGCCGGGAAGAAGATATTTACTCACAACGAACAGAACCACAAGCAGGACGATGCCCAAAGTGATGCCGCCCTTGATGAGCTTGAGCTCCGTTTCGTCCATGGGCTCGTATTCCATCTTCTGTATTTCTTCATGAAACTTCACGTCGTTCTTCTTTTCTGCCATGATCGTTCTCCTTAGCTAAGCAGTGTGTGAAATCAGGAGGCCAGAGGAGGGGTCATGCCGTGGAAGAACAGCCACGAGATGAACAGCCCAAGCCAGATGATGAAGCCGAACAGGCACACCACATAGACGATGGCCAGTTTGCCGATGCCTTCCTCCATGAGCTTGCGGAAGTTCGACACCATGCCGATGGTGAAGAAGGTGAGCAGGAAGAAGATGACGCGGAACGCGTTCAGCGTGCTGGAAACGGCCTTGCCGGTCTTCTGCAACTCGGGGGACTGGAGGCAGATGATGAGGAGAATGGCAAACGTGATGATATAGCCGAGCACGAAGCGGGGGAAACGGGCCCACACGTCGCCCCAGTGCATGGTCCGGTCGCCGGACTTGTCAAACTTGGTGCACCATACCCATGCGAGGACCAGGGCCCACACGCCGATGAATACGTCGATGAAGATCTTGACGGTGGTGGTGACCATGATGATCCAGCCGGGTTCCCAGTTGATCCCGGCTTCGGCGGCCTTGGCGAGGATCAGCGATTCGGCGATGGCGCCGGAAGCGATGGCTCCGCCGTCGGACTTGACGGCGAGGCCCATCCAGCCGCCCGCGACCATGGGTTCTCCGGTCAGGAAGTGCTGCGCGATGAAGGGGAGGATCAGCATTTCGATGCAGGTGAATACCACGACGAGCGAGGAAACCATGATCGGAACGACGGGCCGGGAGCGGATGGCCGCGCCCGTGGCGATGGCGGCGGAAACGCCGCAGATGGAGATGCCGGACGCCAGCGGGGCCGCCCATTCGCGGTTGAACTTGAAGTACCGGCGGGCGACGTAATAGACCACGCACCAGTAGAGGAGATAGGCTTCAACAATGGCGCACAGTCCCCGGAAAATGATGTGCCCGGCGAAACCGGCGGCGTCGGCGGCCTTCACGCCGAGTTCCGCGCCCATGATGACGATGGCGATCTTGACGAACAGCTCGGGACGGCAGGCGTCCTTCAAAGATTCCGCAAGATTCGGCATAAAGTTACTGATCACGATGCCCATGACGAGGGCGAGGATGAGCCCCGCCTCGGTGCTCAGGCCCAGCGCCCACGGAATCCCCTGCGCCTTGAGCTGGGTGGGGTTGGCCGCGATGTAGGCGTTGGCGCCCAGCGTATAACAAATCATGGCGATAAAGAAGATGATGGTGAAGGACTTGACGAACTTCACCACGTCGTTCCCCATGAGCTTCACACAACAAGCCAGCGCGCCCGTCAGGATGGCATAGGTAGCGAACAGTGCGCCATAGCCGGGGAGAAGACCTTTGGTGGCGGGACGCCACGCGTCAAGCGGATCGCCCACCCACATGCCGATTTTGACGGCCCAGCCGAGCATGTCTATCCCGCTGAACTTGAGCAGGGCAAGGATAAAGATGACGCTTCCAAGCAACAAGGCTACGCGATCTTCATTCAACGGCTTTCTTACGGTTTCCATATTCCTCACTCCGAAATATGTTCTTAAGTAATGCGAAATGGTCCTAAAGCATGAGTCCAGCCCCCTCGACCGGGTGCACGCTGAAAAAGACGGAGGAAACGGTCCTCATTCACGGGAACGGATGCCGTTCTCGTGTCAGGCGTGTCCGGGAGCATGAAAGAGCCTCTTTCAGCCATATCCGATCTGGAGACTTACGAGAGGGAGCGCGGAGGAGCGAAGGGGAGTGGGAGCATCCCGTGAAAGTCGCACAGTTTGGGAAGAAAATCATTTTGCAGGCGGCAAAGATGGATTTTCCTGACGACGGGGGCGTAGAGAAGAAAACCAAGCAAGAGGGAAAGCAACGGAAGAAGAGGTTCTATGCCTCTTGTATTTGTATTGTAATTTAAACGCTTGTGCTCAGCAATACGCTGCGTTACGGCATATTCGCAGATTTCTTCGGATACGATGTTTTCTCTGTCTTCGAAGTAAAAGGTATTCTCTATTGCTGCATATTGCCATACACCACAGATCATTGTGAACACAAAAAGTGTGCACATGAATTTTTGTGTGACTGAAGGAATAGGCATACAACAGCTCTCTGGGTATTATTCGGATGATATAGTGAATTTTTAAACTTGAAAATAGAACATGTCAATACGATTTGATATTATTTTATCATACAGTATATTTCCATTGAAATAATACTGCATACTAGGCGAACCCCACAGCGTTTAAAAGGAAAAAGGAACAGGCCGCCAGAAGACCGGAAGCGGGAATGGTAAGGACCCAGGCAATGATGAGGTGCCCCGCGACCCCCCAGCGGACGGCGGTGAGGCGCTTGGTCGAGCCTACGCCGAAGATGCAGGCCGTGATCGTGTGCGTCGTGCTGATCGGCGCACCAAGGAGCGACGCGCCGGAGATGACCAGCGCGGCCGACGTTTCGCTGGCGAAGCCGTGAACGGGTTCCAGTTTGAAGATCTTATGCCCCATGGTTTTGACGATTTTCCAGCCGCCCATGGCAGTACCGAGCGCCATAAAGGCGGCACAGAGGCACTTGACCCAGAGGGGGACGGCTATCGTTTCGATTTCGTTGAAAATGAAGAGGGCAAGGGTGATCACCCCCATCGTTTTCTGGGCATCGTTCATACCGTGGCTGGTCGCCATGAACGCCGCCGAGAGCACCTGAAGCCGCGTGAAGGCCGTATTGAGCTTGTTCCGCGCGCACTTTGCGCACAGGAACATGATGAGGAACATGACCAGCAGCCCCATACCGAATCCAGCCAGAGGGGAGAGGACCAGCGGCAGCAGTATTTTGGTCAGGATGGAGCCCCCGTTGAGGGATGAAAAGCCGGCATAGGCCACGGCGGCCCCCATGAGCCCTCCTATCAGCGCATGGGAGGAAGAGGAGGGGATCCCGAAATGCCATGTGAACAGGTTCCAGCCTATCGCCCCGATCAGGGCCGCAAGCACCAGCGGCTGGCAGTTTGCGACAATATCGGGGTGGACAATGCCCGCTCCGAGCGTGTTGGCGACCTTTGTCCCTAAAAACGCCCCGATCAGGTTGAGGGTGGCTGCCATGATGACGGCAGTCCGAGGGCTCAGCACCTTGGTCGAAACCACGGTAGCGATGGCGTTGGCGCAGTCGTGAGCGCCGTTGGTGAAATCGAAGATCAACGCCACGATGATGATCAGAATAAGGAGGAAGGAAACGTCAAACATACTTCAGCGCAACCTCCTCAAGCGTGTCGGCGAGATCCGATACCGCATCGACCGTGCGCTCCATGCGGTCGTAGACCTGCCCCCAGAGGATGAGCTCCCTGACGCGTTCAAACGTTTCGATCTCGCTGTCCATCAACTCGGCAAGCCCGGTCGACTGGAACATTTCACAGTCGGACTTCCTGGATTTGAGCGTATGGATGTGCGCGGACACCTCTTTCTTCATGGAAATTTCATCCAGCATGGACTTCGTGTCCCGCAGCATCCCCCGGATCCTTTCCGTGATCATCTGAGCGGGAAAACGCTGGTACATGAACCCGGAAACAAAAAAACGGTTGGCAAGATGCTGTATCTTATCCGCCACCCGCTCCTGGGCCATGTTGATCGCATGGATATCCTCACGATCGATGGGTGTGATGAACGTCTGGGAGAGATGCTGAGTGATGCTCCGATAGAGCCGATCCGCCTCTTCTTCCAACAGGTTGATCCGCTTCAGATGGCGCTCCGACGCTTCCGTGTTGTCCATGACGACGGCGAGCGCCTCCGACATCTCTTGCAGGAGGGCGTTCTGCTGTACCAGAAGCTCGAAAAAAGGGACGGTCTGAGGCAAAAAGCGTGCAAACATTCTTCTGTCCTAACGGTTGAGTATGGAAAAACAGGGACGGTGTACGTTCCTGAACAGCCGCTGAAAGTGGGCAGAATGTGAGGCGATGCCTGATAAAGAAAAAAGACCTTCACGGCATGACTGCCGTGAAGGTCTCACTTATCAAGCAAACACTTGATGGTAACGCCAGGCCGTAAAGCCATGCTGTTGACGCTACCGGGGTCTCAAGGACCCAGCTACTCCCCTTACACTTCTTCTAGAGGATAGAATACGGCATCTTTTATGTCAATGCTTTTTTCTTTTTTTCACAATGGCCTTATCCATAGAATCGTTCCTTTACGGCATACAACCGTAAGAAGAACGAGCTGTGAGACAATCCCTGTTCCTTTCCATTGAATAGATGCAGGATAAGCAGAAGGCTGTTGCACAAAACCATCATGAAAAAGTCTGTGGAGATACGTCTTAGGAGTACACAAGCTGAAGCATGATGGACGTAGAAAATCAAGATACGGTAAAATGCACCTCGAATAGAGTCGTGGAAAAGGATTTTTCAGACAACGTTGAATACAGAAAAAGCCCTCAACCATTCAGATCAAGGGCTTTTCGGATTTTATCGGATGTCTTGGAGTTTCCAAGTGGCGGAGAGGGTGGACTTGTATTTTTAACGTAATATTTTGATTTTACGTGTATAAAAATATCACTGTAAAAAGTTTCTCCGGTTTGCTCTCCGGTGGAGAATGAGAAAAGGGTAAGGGACTTGACAAAGTAAGTCATTGGCTTACAATCTGCTTATGAAAGACGCACCCATGACCGTAATCGAAACGCAATCCTTTTTGCGGACGGCAAAGGCCCTTGTTTCGGACGAGGAACGGATGGATCTTATCGCATACCTTGCGGAAAATCCGACTGCCGGTGACATCATGGAAGGGACGGGCGGCGTCAGAAAGGTTCGGTGGGCGCGAAGAGGCGGGGGCAAGAGTGGAGGATTCCGCGTCATCTACTATTACTACTCTGAGGTAATCCCGTTGTTCGCTCTCGCCATGTTCGAAAAAAGCGCAAAGGCCAACCTGAGCGCCGCTGAAAAGAACGAAATGAAAAAGTTGACCGCGATCCTTTCGCAATACGGGAGGAATAAGTAATGAACACTGAAGCACAGACCATTCTTGAAGGGCTCCGGCAGGCTGTTGACATTATGGAAGGTTCTGCCCCGGAAACCGCGTATGTGAAGCACCGTTTTGATCCCGTGCAGGCCCCAGAAACAATCGACGTGCGAAGCATTCGCCAGCGTATGGGGCTTTCACAGGCCGTCTTCGCGTCGGCATTCGGGCTTTCGCTGTATACCCTCCGCAACTGGGAACAGGGCAAGCGCCAGCCTGATCCTGCGGCACGCGCCTATTTGAGGGTCATTGAGGTCGCCCCGGATGTTGTCCGGCAGGCGTTGTCTCAGTAACAACGTATTTCTTAGCCCTTTTTCTTGTTATCTTGGGATTTGGAATGAAGATGAGACTGCGTTCCGGCATAATGGGCTGTCCAACTGGGGAGAATGGGTAGCTTAATTTATGTACCTATCTTTTACTATTTAGAATAGGGGCGGGAAAGTATGGCACAACTCCCGGCTATACAGGCCACACGCAAGAGCGGCAAAGAATGCTTTGAGGGGATGGACGGTGAAAATAGCCTTCAGGATTTTTGGGCGTGGGCCTTTTCGGATTTGGTCAGCAATACGGAACGCGGCAAGCTGGCGGAATATCTCGTGGCTAAGGCGATGGGGTGCGGTACTCAAATCAGCCAGACGTGGGAAAGCTATGACCTCCTGTCTCCTGAAGGGATCAAAATAGAAGTCAAAACATCCGCCTATATTCAATCATGGAAGCAGAAGGCATTCTCGAAGATTTCTTTTGGTATCGCCAAGACAAAATTTTGGGATGGTCTTGATTACGTGGGGGAAAAGAAACGTCATGCGGACGTGTATGTCTTTTGCGTGCTGAAACACAAGGATCAGGAGACGATCAACCCTCTTGAGCTGGCCCAGTGGGATTTTTACCCCGTGGCGACACGTAAACTGAATACCTCTTTTGAAAATCAAGAAACGGTTTCCCTCGGTTCCCTAATTTCACATTGCAAAGTAACGGCTTGCCCTTATTCAAATTTAAAGGATGCGATAGAAAAAGAATATCGTGCATGAGCGTTGCAGCTATCTGGTGTTTTTCCTCGGACGGCCCGTCTGCTTCTTCGGAGGCTGCGGGTCGTTTTTCATTTCTTTTTCAATACGCCGCATGGCCTCGGATGCATCAAGAGAAAAGACAGCCGCAATTTGGACGAGGGCATTGACGGAAAGTTTAGTATGGGCGTGCTCAATGAAGGAAATATACGTTTCAGAAAGCCCTGAAAGACCAGCAAGTTGACCTTGCGTCAGCCCTTTCTTTTCACGTTCTTCCCTGATGACTTTGGCGATAGCCCATGCGAGTGAGGAGTTTTTTTCCATTCTCTAGGACTAGCCGATTGCTTGCATAAAAATATTAACTAGACTAAATGTTTCATCCGGTACTCATAGAACATTTCTTGAGGAGGTAACGAATATGGAATGTGCTCGTCATCCGGGTAGACAGGCTGTAGCAACTTGTAATCTTTGTGGTAAAGGTCTGTGCTCCGAATGTGCGGAGAGGTTCGCGCCGCCGTTGTGTGAGGCGTGCCTGCTCTCGCACAACAGAAATGTAGCCGTTAGGTTTGCCGTTGAACTTGGTATTACCCTGCTTATCGCAATCGGGATTGCGGCTCTGATTGCAAGTAGAGAGAGCGGTACATGGACAGGCGGTTTTTCTCTGGGAATCCTTGTTGCCTGTACTTATTGGGGATGGCAGTTTGTTGATGGGCCCGCAACACCTTTTGCGTATACGTCAGGTGGCGCGTACGCTTTTTGTGCGGCACTGAAAATTCTTTTTGCAGTCTGTTTGGGAGTATTTGTAACGCCTTGGCAGATTTTTAAGCGGATCAGGGAGATTCTCCGAATCAGGAAACTTGAAAAGGGCATACGAGAAGGCTCTGTCTAAAAAAAGGGAGCCGCCTGATTTGGGCGACTCCCTTTTTTTGCTACAGGAAAAGATAGAGGACGATGATATTCATGATGCCGGAAATGATCGCTCCCAGTATGGCGCAGAAACAGCAGAGTCTTGAAATATCCAGCTGTTGTATGTCGTAAATGATGCGCTGTGTTTTCTCAAAATTTTTTTGTGCCTGTTCTCCTGCCTTTTCACAGCGAACAAGGGTTTCCTCCACTCTGGCTGCAATTTGAACCGCTGTTTCAGCGGGATAGTTCCTCACCGTGTTCGCGGCTCTTCTCACATCGTCTACGCTGGTCTTGATGGCATTTTGCAAGTCTTTCAAAAGCACTATCACTTCCTGTGTACCCTTCAGCTTGAGTTCTTCCTGTTTGTTCAAAATGGCAATCCGTGCCTGCAACAGCGTTGTGTCGTCCACTTCCTGCAATACCGCTTGACTGGCTTCCGCGCTCATGTTCCTCAACGTATCTATCTTGCTCATGGTACAAGCCTCTTTTTTTAAGATTACTCCATGTGTATTGATGGCCCAGACTGCTTCCTTTGAACGCAATACCATCCATTGAAAAACTGATTCCCGAAATGAATCCTGTCTTTGCCGTATTCATGCGAACAGAGACATGCGCTTGTTCCAATTTTTTCGTAAAAGAAGACAGCGTACATGGTTGAGTCAGTGCCGTGTCAATAATCTGCTGTAACTTCATGCGATATGATGATTCACCTGTACGGAGAACCTGTTCCACTTCTCCTTTTGTGGGGGCTTTGCGTGCTGCGGACTGGCTCATGGGGACGGTGGTGAGACTCCATTCTTTTTCAAGTATTCGCATGATCGTCTCTTGCCGTTTATAGTCGTGGGCATCGCTGACGACGTTTCCCTCAAGATCAATGCGATTCACAAGAATATGAATATGAGGATGCTCCGTATTCGTATGTCGGCTTACGACATATTGATTATTGGTGAAGCCCATCCCTGAGAGCCACCTTTGCGCTGCCTCACACCACTGTTCATCGGTAAGGTGTTCCGTGGGATGGATACTCAGACTGACATGGCAAACGGCTTTGCCCAGCGTCGGACGGAGTGCGCGAATGATACCGAATTCTTTCGCCAGCTCCTTGGGTGTTTGACCTGCCATGTTGGTTTCCAGCAGGAGTCCTTTGCCCTGTTTTAGGTCGTACTCCAGCGCACCGCGAAAGCTTTTACCCTTGATCAGTTTGGCGATCATGAGGTTGTCCCAAGACAGCACGCTGTACTGTGAGGAGATACTGTTTAACGCCAGATAAGAAGGACAGGGGGAGTCCGTCTAACCGGCCTTCATTTGCTGCCCGTGCAAGCTGGTTGAGATTGACTCCCATGCGGGCCAGTTCCGAGTAAATGGCTCTGTTGATCGCTGGAACAGGGGGAGGGGGAAGGCGGCGGGCAAGCGCAGCGATACGCAGCCAGCGCGCAGGTGGCATGCCCATGAAGGCGGCTTTCCTTTGCAAGCATCGCCATTCCTCACTGTTGACCCTAACGCCTATCGTGAGCCTCCGTACAGTGTCCGGCGGACTCTTGGGCCGTCCACGTCTTTTCCCTTGGCGTTGTTCCATCATGCCTTTCCTTTCTTGCCCTGCAGGGCAAGCCGTTTGAGCGAAGCGAAAACATGGCTTGCTACAAGCCCGTCATGAAAAGGGTGGTGAGTGTCCCTCTGTCCCTGTCCTAGAGAGTGGGACAATGGGACACATTCCCTACAGGTGCTCCAGACGTTGTTTGAGCCGGTGGGCCTTCGATTTGGAAATCCCCAATTCTTCGGCACAATCTCTGATGCTCAGTCCTTCCCCAAGGAGCTTCTGGATTTGTTCCGACTCTGCGTCTTCCAGTTCCTGAACAGCCCAGTTGAGCTTGTCCTGATCTGTTTGCGAAAGCTTGGCCTCAAAGGGGCGCACTTCTTCTCCCGCGATGCCTCGCGCCTTGGTGATGTGCACCTGGAAATGCGCTCCGTCTGTAATGCAATAGTTCAGCGGGCGGCGCAGGCTGATGACGGTATCCATGATGTCTTCACGGGCGGATGTGCCGCGCTGATCCCCGGATTTTCCCGCATGATGAACGAGAAGAACAGAGATGCCTCGTCTTCGCAGATCGAGAAGCCAGCTCTGGATGGGCTGCCATGACTGAGCCTCGTTTTCCTTGCCCGATCGACAGAGGGTGGAGAGATTATCCAGTACGAGGAGCCTTACATTGTCCAGAAATGGTTCCAGTGCGTATTGCCCTGCGGGGGTAGAAAGGTCGGGCATGGGACGGTTCTGCATGTCCGGCGTGATGATGGAGAGATTCCGAATGGCTTCCTCCGTTGCGTCGGTTCCCCTAGCCAAGGAAATTAGTCTGTCCTGCATGGCTTGAGCGGGCATCTCCCCGTCCACATACAGCACCTGTTTGGGATTGGGGGCGTGCCAATGAAACAGTGTTGCTCCGCCTGCTACGGCAAGGGCTGCGCTCAAGGCTGTAAAGGTTTTTCCGATGCCTCGGGGAGCGAAGAGGATAACGATACCCTGAGCGGGAATAACTGGATGGAGAAGGAATCCTCGTTCCGGCAGGTGCATGTTCATAAACGCTTCCATTGTGAGTGCAATAAGTGGTGGAATACCGGATTGAAGGCCGGCTGGCGTAGCGGGCGTAAGGCTCATCGGAGATAGCCCTCTTGCGTTGCGAAGCGTTCAATGAGTCCACGAATATCTTCCACGCGCCATGCGGTTGTTCGGGGGCCAAGTTTGATGGGGGAGGGGTACTTTCCGGTTTTGATTCCTTCCCAGAACTGAGTCTTGCTGACGGGAATGACGGCAAGAACCTGTGGGAGGCGAACAAAGCCTTCTTTGGGCAAAGGTGAAATGAGAGAGGTGATTTTTCTTGGGGGCATGTTATACTCCGCTCGGTAGAAGTTTATGAAACACAAAAAAGGCCCATGCCGTTCAACATGGGCCGAGTGTAGGCTGTCCACCTAGGTGGACTGTCAAGAGGGAAAGAGTAGACAAATGAGTGGACAAGATGATATAAAAAAAGATAATTATTTCATTATTGCAAGTAGGCGTTGACCTCTTTTTTTAAAAGATTTTGGCTCAATATGGGCTCCTGGGCGAACAGGTAAGAGTCTTCCGATATCTTCGTTAGTTAGAGAGTTTCCTGAAAAATTTTGAATTTTTCTCGCCAACCGATAGGGAGCTTTTTCGCCATTATTTTTATAGCGCTCTAATTCTTTTCTATAATAATCCAAGTTGTCTTTATTTCTTTTACTTTTAGTAATGCTAGATTTGTATTCAGCCCAAATAATACTATCGTCAATGTGATGTGGTAGTTCTATTTTATCAAAAGCATATGAAAATGATGTGTCAAATGTTCCCGAAAAAAAATCATGCTCAACGTTGTAAGGAACAAAATTATTAAAATAGAATTTATTTCCATATTTAGACATTATATATGAAAAGGGGATAGCGAGTTCGTTTATATTTTGTGGTGTGCATAGATCGAATTTTCTCATTATTAATGATTTTTCAGGTATATCAGAGTAGTGTCTTTTTTGCTTTTCAATTGATTCTATATTTTTTATTTTAAATACAAAGCTTCCAAAAAATGAAATGATAAAAGATAGAGAAAAGTGTCCGTCTATTGTTTTGCATACTTGAACAATTTGTTCTCCATTTGTTGAAGTATGATTTTCTAATAAGAAATATGGAATCAATCTTTTGTTAAATAATTCAAAAGGAATTTTTAGAAAGCATTGAAATGGCCATCGTAGCATTAATTCAGGTAAGGATAAAAGAGACTCTTTAGCAAATCTTTTTTTGTATCCAGTATCTATAACTAAATCTGCCATATTATCCTCTTAATTTATCTAAATAATCAGCCCACGCTTGCATCATGCTACGGCGTTCAGACAAAAATTCAGCGTAGTTATACGCTGCACGTACCTTGTCTCGTTCAGAGTGTCCTAACTGTCTTTCTATGGCGTCACGGTTCCACCCCTGCTCATTCAGCAGCGTTGAAGCCATTGAACGGAAGCCATGACCTGTCATTTCTCCTTTTTCATAGCCAATTCTTCTTAATGCCACCAAAATGGTGTTTTCCGACATGGGACGGCTGGAAGTCCGCACGGCAGGAAAAACATATTGTCCCGGTCCAGTAAGCTGGTACAGCTCTTTAAGAATATTGAGTGACTGCTGAGAAAGCGGCACAATATGCGTACTTTTCATTTTGGTTTTATGGGCGGGAATGCGCCACTCTTTGGCTTCAAAATTGATCTCGTTCCATTCGGCATTTCTTAATTCGCCGGGACGGACGAAAACCAAGGGAGCCAAGCGCAGCGCGCAGTAAACAGGGAATGAGGCCTTGCAGTTGTCAATATCCCTTAAGAGTTGTCCGACTCGTTTGGGATCGGTAATGGAAGCAAAATGTCTTTTAGGTGGTGGAGTCAAGGCTCCGAGCAGATCGGCAGAGGGATCGCGCTCCGCTATCCCTGACGCAACGGCATAACGGAAGATCATGGAGCAAATGCCCCGCACTCGCCGGGCAACTTCCAAAGCTCCACGTTTTTCGATCCGTTGAAGTGTTGTCAGCAGCTCTGATGCTGTGATTTCGTTGATGGGGCGCTTCCCGAGATAGGGAAAGATATTCAGTTCGAGGCGTCGTAAGGTCAATTCCGCATGGCCTTCCGACCATGTAGGAGAAAACTTTTTTGCCCAATTGCGGGCGATATTTTCAAAGTGTCGTTCTCCTGATGCTTCAAGCTGTATTTTCTTTCGCTCAAGAGACGGGTCGATTCCCTTGGAGATTTTGAGGCGAGCCTCATCACGTCGTATGCGGGCCTCGGCAAGGCTCGTTTCAGGGTAGACGCCAAGGGAAATGCGATTTTCCTTTTTGTTCATCCAGTATCTGAGTCGCCACCATTTCCCCCCTGCTGGAGAAATTTCAAGGTAGAGGCCCTTTTCATCCTTCAGGACATATTTTTTCTCTTTCGGTTTTGCCTGTTTTACCGTAACTGCGCTTAACACCACAAAAAGACCCTCCTCACCGGATAACTTTTGGAGGAGAATAGCATGTCCGGGCGAGTTGTCCAGTTTGTTGTCCGGTTTGGCTACCGTTTTTCATCGGATTTCACCGGACGGCACGGGACGCAAAAAAGCCCTCAAACCGTTCAGGTTCAAGGGCTTTTTGGACTTTATCGGATGTCTTGGAGTTTCCAAGTGGCGGAGAGGGTGGGATTCGAACCCACGTACCAGCTCATCACCGGTAACTCGATTTCGAGTCGAGCGCGTTACGGCCGCTTCGCTACCTCTCCGTCCAGCGAAAGACTTTAGCGGATCATGGCACAAAGAGCAAGAGGGGGTGAACCAAAATCCCTTGTCCTCGCTTCTGGAAGGGGAGCTTCTTCACATGGGCCCACAGAGAAATCCTTTTCTTTTGGAATGGCCGCTGATAGTTTCCGGGCATGACAACTTCATCTTTTCATGACGCCTCAGCCCCTACGGAATGGGTTGTGATCCGCCTGAGCGCCCTCGGCGATGTTGCCTTGACCACTGGAGTTCTCGAATACTGGCACCGCACGCGCGGGTGGACGTTCACGGTCATTACTCGTGAGGCGTTTGCCCCTGTTTTGGAAGGGCACCCGGCTGTGCGTTCCATTGTTGGGCTCGCCAAGGAGGATTTGAGATTTCCGCGTCAGCTTGGCGTTTTCCGCGATCTGGCGGAAGCCCACGCAGGGCAGGGGTTGCTCGATCTGCATGGCACCCTGCGTACCCGTTTGCTTTCCCTATTGTGGAAAGGGCCTGTAAAACGCTATCGCAAACTTGGCCTTGAGCGTCGTTTATTCCTGCGGAGCAAAGGGCGGCTGTTCCGGAATGAACTCAGGCTATGGAACGTCCCGCAGCGTTATGCCCTTGCCGTGGAGGCTACGCCTCCTCCCCGTGCCGCGCTTTTGCCCCACATTTGGCTTTCCGATGAGGAGATCAGGCAAGGACAACGCCTGCTGGAACAGCTTCCGGATAAGGCGGGCACTCCTCCCATAGCCTTGCATCCGTATGCCACGCACCCTGATAAGGCATGGAAAGAGGCATACTGGCGTCAGCTCGTGGAGCTTTTCGAGTCGCGCGGCATACCGTGGATCGTCATTGGCCGTGGCAGCTGTATGGAGGGGATTCCCGCATCCCGCAATTTTACCAATCGCACATCCCTACGTGAGACATGCGCATTGTTGAAGTCCTCTTCCCTATTGATCACGGGAGATTCCGGCCCGATGCATCTCGCGGGGGCGGTCGGCACGCCCGTTTTGGCGCTGTTTGGGCCCACGACGGAAGAATGGGGCTTTTTCCCGGCGGGGCCGAAGGATCGGGTTCTTGAGTCGCAGCTGGATTGTCGCCCCTGTACGCTGCACGGCAAGAAGCACTGTGATCGCAACCATGCGTGTATGCAGTCCATTACTCCGGAACAGGTGATGCGGGCGTTGGATGAATGAAAGATTGGAGGGGGAAGGGCGTTCTTCAGAAAGCCCTTCCCCTCCAAACCTCCCCCTTCCCATCCCAAAGACTCTAGTTTTTGGGAAAGCAATATGGCGGAAAGTTTAATCTTTTCGCCGTATTTTTTGAAATGAGCCGGTTTATGGGGAAATGGAAGTGTGTGGCGTTTTTTTATTGCCCATAAAGCGCGGAAGTCACCGCCGCTATGGCTTCTTCCGGAAGATGGTGCCCCGTCCACAGGTGGAATTGCGCGTCCCCCTGCCCGATGAACATGTCGAGGCCTGAGACGGTTTCCCAGCCCGCAGCCGCGGCGTCGCGCAAAAAACGGGTCTGGAACGGCGTGTAGATCAGATCGTAGGCAATGCCATTATCTTGAAATGCCCGAGGGTAGGGCGTTTCATGCTCTTGGGCTCCGGTCATGCCGAGTGGTGTCGTGTTGATGATGAGGTCAGCGGGGACGTCTCCGCGCTCTTCCCACGGAGCGCACAGCAAACCGAATTCGTTGCAGAGGGCTTCCGCGCGCTCTTTCCGGCGGTTGGTGAGGGTAATATTGGCGAGGCCGAGCCTCCGCAGTCCCGCAATGGCCGCCCGTGAAACGCCTCCCGCACCGAGCACCAGCACGCGGGTTTCCGGAGACAATGAGCGCTTTCGCAGCGGAGCCGTGAATCCGATCACGTCGGTATTTTCTCCGCAGATTTTTTCGCCGTCACGATAGAGGGTGTTGCAGGCACCCATCTCCCTTACGTTTTCGCTTGTTTTGTCCAATAAAGGGATGATGTCGATCTTATGGGGAATCGTGATGGAGCAGCCCCGGATATTCAGCAGCCGGGCGGCGTCCACAAAGGCGGGAAGCCGTCCCGGTTCAATGGGCCATGAAAGATAGACGCCGGGCAGGTTCAATGTCCTGAAGGCCGTATTGTGCATGAGCGGGCTCATGCTGTGCCCGAGAGGATAGCCGATGATGCCGTGCAGGGCTGGCGGCGTAAACGTGGACATGGCACATCTCCATATGAATGTTTTCAGTGGGGTAGGGGTGAATCGTTTTTGAAATGCTCCGGTGACGTTGGGGAAGGGGAATTTTTTGAAAAAGCCTTTCCTCCCCCAGCTAACCCAACCGTATCACATCTATCTTTTTTATTTTAAAAAAGATGATTGTTCGCATCGCGTCTCTGTTCCCAGAGTTCCCTAAAATGCGGACTTCCTCTAACATGGTATCCTTTCCAAAGAAAAAACGCTCTTGTGCATCCGGCGTGGAGTGGAACGTATCCCAAGGGCAAAACGATTGGAAGCGATTCCCTTGCCTTCCCCGGCAGCCCCTTTCCCTAGCAACGAAGATACCATTGCCCACTTTCCCTGTTTTGACCAATCATTACCTTCAGCCTTCCAACAGGTTTTACTCAGCGTGGCCCAGTTACCGAAGCCTGCCTCGTCTTCTCCTGTATATCCCCCATGAGGGATTCGATAAGGATGAAAGCCTTTGGGAAGGAGGGGTGGGGTTTAGGGAGGGGAGGAAGGGGGGGCTTCAGAAAGGGCCTTCCTCCCTCCCCCCTTTTCCAAAAGAAGCGGCGCCGGCACTGAGGAGGTAGTGCCGACGCCGTTCGAGGAGAGGGGCGACATCCTCAGGGGGATGGATGTTGCCCGAACGCGGCCACCTTCACAGGGGAAAGAAGGTGAGCCCGGGTGGAGGAGAAAACCCGGGATCCGCGCTTGCATAACCCGCCGGGCGGCCGTAAAACGCCCGACGCGTCGTCTTCGGAGGACGGAATCTCAGGGGTGAATCCTGTCCTCCCGGACCATCAACAGGGGAGCGTTGATGGTCCCGTATTCATGGAAACGGAGGCGGGGAGAGGAGGTTTCCCGCCATCAAACCACGCCGTGTTCGCCGGGCCGCTCAAAGACGCCTAGGGTAACGGCCGTCTTGAACGAAAGGGTGTCGCCAAACAGGGGAAGCATTGGCGCTGCGACGAACAGGGAGGAAATCGTTCCCATGAAAACACCTATGAGCATAGTCAATGCGAAGCCGTAAATGACCGGGCCGCCGAGCAGGAACAGGGCGAGGGCCGCCACGAGCGTCGTGCCTGCGGTCAGCAGGGTACGGCTCATGGTGTCGCCAAGCGCTTCCTGAATGATCTCGGGCAGCGGGCGCGGCGAGTCAGGGTTCTCCCGCCGCAGGGTTTCACGGATTCGGTCGTAAATCACGATGGTATCGTTCAGCGAATAGCCGATGATGGTCAAAAGTGCCGCTACGATGTTCAGATCGATTTCTTGCCCGAGGATGACCAGCAGGCTGGTGGTCGTCGTGACGTCGAATATCAGGCTGGCCATCGCTCCCGCCGCAAAGGAGAGGCGGAACCGCCAGCACAGGAACAGGGTCAGCAGCAGTGCCGCAAGGATGCGGCCTTCCGTCGGTACGCCCATCCATTGCAGGGCGATCATGGTGGCCGTGAGCGCTCCGGCGAGCAGGGCGGCCGTGCCCCAGCGCTGTTCGAAGCGCCCCGAAATGTACACGGTGATCAGGAGCAGCGCATAATAGATGGCTTCCAAAGCCGAGCTGCGGAGATCATCTCCGACCTTGGGGCCGACCGTTTCCAGACGATCCAAGGAAACCGTCCCGCCGTCGTCCACGGTCTGGAGATGGCTGAGCAGGGCTTCGCCGAGCTGTTGCGCGGGCATGTCGGGCAGGCCGAAACGGAGCAGCCAGACGGAATTGTTGTCGCCGTATTGCTGGGTCATCAGGCCTTCGAGATGCATGGGATCAAGCGCCCCGATGAGCTGCTTGTCCGAAACGGGGTGCTCGAACCGGACCTGCGCCGCAACGCCGCCCGAGAAGTCGACGCCGTACTGAAGGCCGCCGCGCCACGTACCCACGGAAACCGCCACCATCACAAGCAGAAGCGTCAGTACGCCCACGTGCTTCACGCGCTTGAGGAAGGGGAAGTGGGACAGGTAACCCGACAGGGCGCGCAGTTCCATGGGGCCGTGCATACTGAGGCGGGTGCCGTTGGTGTGCTTCATCCACGCGTCGAAAGCGATGCGGCACAGGAAGATCGCCGAGAACATGGAGGCGATGATGCCGAGAGTCAGGGTGACGGCAAAGCCGCGTACCGGGCCGGTCCCGAACTGGTACAGGATGGCCGCGACGATGATCGTCGTCAGGTTGGAGTCCACAATGGAAAGGTTGGCACGCTCGAAGCCGGCCTTGATGGCCTTGGGAGGCGTCAGGCCGAGGGCCAACTCCTCGCGTATTCGCTCAAAGATGAGGACGTTCGCGTCCACGGCCATGCCGATGGTCAGCACGACGCCCGCTATGCCCGGCAGGGTCAGGGTCGCGCCGAGCGCGGCCATGCCGCCCATAAGCAGGCTGAGGGTGCAGAGAAGCATCCCGTTGGCGAGCATACCGGACCAGCCGTAGCGCAGGGGCATGATGATCATGACCGCCAGTGTGCCGATGAGTGCGGCGAGGATGCCGCTGGTGATCGAAGCCTCGCCGAGGGCGGGGCCTACCGTGCGCTGTTCGAGCACATGGACCGGAGCCGCGAGGGAGCCGGAGCGCAGGGAAATGGCGAGGTCCTGCGCCTCTTCGGGCGTGAACTGGCCGCTGATGCTGGCCGTACCGCCCGCGATCTTTTCCTGAATCACCGGAGCGCTGTGGATGGTCCCGTCCAACACGATGGCGAGGCGCTTGCCGACATGTTCGCCGGTGGCCATTTCAAACAGGGCCGCACCGCGAGGGGTGAACGACAGGCTGACCATCGAAGTGTTTTTATTGTCGAATCCGGGGCGGGCGTCGGCCACTTCCTTGCCGCTCAGGAGCGGGGTGCTGTCGAGCGCCAATTTGGCGTTGGTCGCTTCGCCGTGCTTGCCCGTCATGGGATAGAAAGCGACGCCGGGAGGCAGATAGCCTTGGGAAATGTCGTCGCGGACGAGGTGGAAGGACAGATCGGCGGACTTCTCGACGAGCTGGACGGCACGGTTGACGTTGGTCAGGCCGGGAAGCTGGATGAGGATGCGGTCGCCCTGCTGCTTGCGGATATCCGGTTCCGCCACGCCGAACTGGTCGATGCGGCTGGAGATGGTACGCAGCACCTGATCCACGGCCAGATCCTGCGTCTGTTTAACGAAGGCCGGCGTGAACGAGTAGGGCAGGTGGACCGCGCCGTCGGACCCGGTACGGGGCGTTCCGGGCACGACTTGAGGGGCGTCCTTCTTGGCGAGGGCAAGGAACGCATCGACCTGGTTGGCGCGGGCGATGATGAGTTCCTGCACGCCGCCGGGCATCTGGCGGGGGCCAAGGACGGTGATCCCTGCCTCACGGGCCTTCTGGCGAAGCACTTGCCCGCTGTTGATGAGTGCGGACTGAACGGCTTTTTCCGTATCCACGCCCAGCGTGAGCTGAACGCCGCCTTTGAGATCGAGGCCCAGACTGATGCGGGACGCGCCCGGCAGGTTGATGTCTTCCGGCATAAGCGTCGGAGACAGGAGGAAAAGCGCGCCGGCCATGACAATGGCGGCAATCGCATATCGGAACGAGAGTTTCATGAAAGCCTCTCACACGGTTGCAGGAGCAGAATGCTGTCGGGAACGGCGGAACCGCCGACAGGACGCACACTGATTCGGGCGTTCCGGGTATTCTGCGCGGGAGACGTGTGAGGAGTGCAGAAGACCGGCTGCGCGAGTCAGGGCTTTTCTGTCACGCAGAAAGCGAAGGACGGAAAAGCGGAAGCTCTAGCAACCGTATGGAGGAGGCGTGGGGTAGGAGACGAGCCCGCGTTCGGCGGGAAGGAAGCAAAGGGGCGTGCCGATGGGCAGCGCCACCGGGGTGACGGAAATCTGCGGCAGGACAGGCGCTGAGGCCAACGCGGCGGCATACCCCGACGAGTGCGGCAGGGGCTTGTCGGTGACGCTCTTGGGCGTCCGGGCCGTCGTTTGGCTTATGTTGCCGTTGAGCGTTTCGGAAATGCTGGCGAAGAGGTTCCTTTCGGAACGGGCAAGCGCCGCGTCAAGCTGCCGCCAACCGCTGGACGCTTCGACAAGCGCCGAATCTTCGTCAACGGCATCGAAGCGCTGGAGCTGCGGGCCGATGTCATTGCCTTCCAGTTCGGAATGCTGAGCCTTGAAGACGTCCGCCGAAGGGGCCGCTTCAAGGAGGGCTTCGAACTGCCTGCTGACATCGTTGTCTATGTGCGCTTGCGCGGAAAAGGAGGAACACAGGAAAAGCCCGAAAGCAAAAAGCAGCGTCCCCAGCACGGAGCGGGAGAAGCTGGTCGTTGCGTCTTTGATGGGCTTTAGCGTATTCATGCCTTTACCCATAAAGCCGAATGGTAAGGATGTCAATAATACGCTATGGCCCTTTTCAGGGATATCTCATGCGAAATCAGAGGTTCGGGCTTGCCTGGGCGCTTGAGGATGGATACTATCATTTTCCCCGCACGGCATCCGTTTTGTGAAACCCTCCGTTCCCGCGGGGCCGAAAATCAGCGAAAGGACTCATTATGTGTCTTGCCATCCCTGCGAAAGTCATTGAAAAGTCTGATGACGGCATGTTAAAGGCCACCGTGGGCAACGGGCCGACCTGCCTGACCGTTTCCGGCATTTTGCTGCCCGAGGAAGTGGAAATCGGGGACTATATCATTATCCATGCCGGATTCGCCATGCACAAGATGGAGAAGACCGAGGCCGAAGAGAGCCTGCGCCTTTTCCGCGAGCTGGCCCAAGCCACCGGGCAGGAAGCGACCTTCTGATGTGAAGAATGTGGGGGAACACTCCGGATATAAAGAATATCCCTGCGCTCCTTCCCCAAACCGCTACGCGGGCCGCGCCCATTTCCTTGCTTCTTAATGCTTTTGGCATATCCCTGTTGCCAGATAGAGTGGGACAGGGCAAATTTCTTGTGTTGCATAGCGTGAAGAAAAATCCCGGAGCGAAGGCTTCGGGATTTTTTTGTGGGAAAGGCTCCGTGTGGAAACGGAACGGTTGCATTCGGAAGCCTCGGGCTTTCTGCGGGGCGATGTCTGGCTGAAAGCGGCGCGGCTTCTCCGTTTGGATTGAGGGGGCAGAGTGCCCGTTTCCGTATCCGTGTGGCTCAATACATCATGCGCGGAAGGAACAGCACGATGTCCGGGACGAAGACGCAGAGGATGATGACGCCCACGGTCACGAAGACGAAGGGCAGGGCGTTGTAGGAGATGTCCTCAAGCGTGGTGTCGGCGATGCCCGAGGCGATGAAGATGTTTTCGCCGAGGGGCGGCGTGGAGAACCCGACCCCGCAGCAGCAGACCAGTACCACGCCGAAGTGGATGGGGTCCACGCCGAAGGCGGTCATGACCGGCAGGAGTACGGGAGTCGCCAGCAGGATGATCGCCAGCGTCTCCATGAACATCCCCAGAAAGAGCAGCAGGGCGATGACGAACATCCAGATGACGGCGACGTCCGAGGTGAAGCCGAGGATGTGCTCCACAATCATGTCGGGTATCCGGTACTGGACGAGCAGCCGCTCGAACGCGTAGGCCGTGAACATGATGATCAGCACGCGCCCGGTCATCCATGAGGTGATCTGGAGCGAGTGCCGGATCCCCCCGAACGTCAGCTCGCGGTGGATGAACAGCCCGACGAAGATGGAGTAGAAGATGGCGACCACGGCGGCCTCGGTCGGCGTGAAGAACCCCCCGTAGATGCCGCCGAGGATGACGACCGGAGCCATGAGCGACCAAAGCCCGTCCTTGAGCGCCTTGAGCAGCGAGTCCCCCGAGCCGCTTTGGAGATCTTCCGCCACGGGCATGTTCCGGCAGAGGAAGAGGTGCATGGCGGCGAGCCCCACCGCGATCATGATGCCGGGCATTACCCCGGCGAGGAACATTTTGGTGATGGATTGCTGCCCCGACACCGCATAGACGACCATCGGGATGCTCGGGGGGATGATGATGCCTACGCCCCCGGCGGTCGCCGCGGCCGCGGCCGCATAGCCCTTGCTGAATCCCCGCCGGATCATGGCCGGGATCATAAGCATCCCCACGGCGGCGGTCGTCGCGGGGCCGGAACCGGAAATCGCCCCGAAAAACACGCAGGCCAATGCGGTGGAGACGGCGAGCCCGCCGGGGATGGGGCCGACGATGTTTTCCGCGATGGCGACAAGCCGCCGCGAAATGCCCGCGCATTCCATGAGCGCCCCGACGAGCATGAAGGCGGGCAAGGCCATGATGGGAAAGGAATTGACCGAGGTGAAGGCGATCTGCACCAGCGTGACGAGGTTTTGGTCCACCGTGTAGAGGGCGGCCATGGCCGCCACGCCGAGCGCCACGGTAATGGGGGACCCGAGCAGCATCAGCACCGCAAAGGTGGCAAAGAGGACTCCCGCCGGGCTCATGGATTCCCTCCGTCCGCGAAGGCTTTCCGGCTTTCCTCGGCTTCAATCCTGTCGGGCGCGGTGAGCTCTTTTTTCAGGACGAATTTCATCACGTTGACTTGAATGATGCGGGCGGACATGAGCGTAAAGGCGATGGGGAAGATGAAATAGATATAGGAGAGCTGCCAGTCGAGGGCGGGCGTGGCGTAGGGGAATTCCCGGAGTTCGCGGATCACGGTGAGGCTTTCCACGACCATGACGATGTTGAAGAACAGCCACACGCCGTCGCTGAGGAGCATACAGGCGTCGCCCACCCATTTGGGGAAGGGGCGGAACTGGATGGTGACCCGGTTGTGCGCGGCGAGGCGGGCCGCGTAGGAAGCCCCGAAAAAGACGAACCAGACAAAGGAATACCGCGCGAGTTCTTCCGTCCAATACAGGGGGTGCCCGAACTGGCGCAGGAAAATCTGCAAGAGCAGGATCAGCACGAAGAACGCAAGCAAAACCTGGCTGACGTATCCTTCAAAGTTGTCCAAAATCGCTAGAAGAACCTTCTTGAGCATGAAGTCCCCCTCCGGAGAGCGCCAGCGCGGCGCGTCGCCAGTGTAGGGTAGCACGCGGGAATAGACAACCTTATGAAGCCGCCTTCCCCCTGTGCGGAAAGCCTACTTCCAAGGTTTTTTCCCGATGGCGGAGAGGAAGGCGTTGATGGCGGCCCTGCCGCCTACGAACGTCTCCATTTCGGGCCAGACCTGCGAAATGGCGGCACTCCTCCAGTCGGCCTCGTCCTCGAGCTGGTCGATCTGCACGCCGGACTCGATGAGCCTCTGCCTCGCCCTCACGCCTTCGACAAGCTGGAAGGCGAGGCAGTATTCCTGCGCGTCGCGCCCGGCGTCGGTGATGAGCGTCTGCATCTCAGGGGACATTTTCCTGAAGGCCCGCTGGCTCAGGATCATGGGCTGGAGCTGGTAGGTGTAGTGCACTTCGGTGATGTATTTCTGCACTTCGTTGAATTTACAGGCGAGGAAGGTGATGTAGCCGTAGCACTGCCCGTCGACCAGGCCCTGCTGGAGCGCGGTGAAGGTTTCCGCCCACGAGATCGGCACCGGATTCGCCCCCCATGCCTTATAACAGGCGAGCAGGATGGCGCTCTGCGGGACGCGGAACTTGAGCCCCTTGATGTCGTTCAGGTTTTTGATGGGCTTGCGGGAATTGGAAATGTAGCGGTAGTCGGTATAGGTCCAGCCGAGGATGCGGAAGCCACCTTCCCGAATGGCGTACCCGTTGAGCAGGTCGTGGGCGGGGCCGGTGGTGGCCCGGACGACGTCGTACATGTCGTCAAAAAGGTAGGGCATGGTGAGGATGCCGAGTTTCTTCACGAACGGGACCGTATTGGCGATGCCCACAACGGCGATGTCGAGATTCCCGGCGCGCACGTTCTGGATCATTTCCGTTTCGTCGCCGAGCTGGCCGGAGGGGAAGAGCTGGACTTCCACCTTGCCTTCGGACCGGGCTTCCACGACTTCCTTGAACCGGGTGCCGATGGCCCCCATCTCGGAATCGATGGGATCCCCCATGCCCACTTTCAGGATGGTTTTCTCATAAGCGCGGGCGGGGAAGGGGCAGGTGAGAAGGGCAAGCGTCACCACGGCGGCAAGCAGGCTTTTGAGCATAGAATCCTCTCTCTTTCCATCTAGAGTCCCGTGACTGCGTGCAACCCCACACCTTATTTTGGGCTTTAGCGCACGAGGCTCGAAGGTGTCAACCTGGCCTCTTCGGTAAGCCCGGCAGCCCGATTTTCCTCCTATCAGCTTGTGGATACACTTGAAAAAATTATTTGTGGGCGATTTCCACGAGGCCGATCTTGTACCGTTGCGCTTTCCTGACGATGGTGGACTGGCTGACTTTGAGCCGCCGGGCGGCCTTGTAGGTGCTGCCGGTTTCAGTGAGCGCGGTCATGATCATGTTGCGCTCCAGTTCGGCGACGGCCTCGCGCATGGGCTGGCGGAAGGAGACGCTGCCCTGCGGGAGAGGCGACTGGGCCTGCATATATTGAGGGAGATCCTGCATGGTGATGGTCTCTTCTTCGCTCATGGTCGCCAGCGACTGCACAAGGGCGCGCAGCTCGCGGACGTTGCCCGGCCAGCGGTAGGTCAGGAAGCAGTTCAGCACTTGCGGATCGAAATTTTTTTGCAGTCCGCTTTTTTTGATGATCTCCTGCAAAAAATGCATGGCGAGGACCGGAATGTCGTCCGGCCGTTCCCGCAGGGGAGGGATTTCCACGGTCAGCACCCGGAGGCGGTAGAAGAGGTCTTCGCGGAACTGCCCGGAAGCAGCCATGTCGGCCAGCGGCTTGTTGGTGGCGGCGATGACCCGCACGTCCACGGTGATGGGCTTGGTCCCCCCAACCCTGTGGAAGGGGTGCCCGTCGAGCACTTGCAGCAGCTTGGCCTGCATGGGGAGGGGGAGCTCGCCGATTTCGTCGAGGAGGAGGGTCCCCTTGTGGGCCAGCTCAAACATGCCGGGCTTGCCGCTCTTGGCCGCGCCGGTGAAGGCGCCTTTTTCGTAGCCGAACAATTCGGATTCCATAAGCGACATGGGGATGGCCCCGCAGTTTACCGCGATGAACGGTTCGGCGCTGCGCTGGCCCATGTCGTGGATGGCCTTGGCCGTCAGCGTCTTGCCGGTTCCGGTTTCGCCGAGGATGAGGGTGATGGCTTCGGTGCGGGCGGCCTTGGAGGCTTCCTTGCGCAGGCGGCGCATGGGGGCGCTGTGTCCGACGAACCCGGCGTCCATTTCGGTTTCGAGGTTCTCCAGGCGCGCTTTGTAGGCGAGGGTTTCCATCTCCAGATCGGTGAGCTTGCGCTGGAGCGTCTCCAGTTCGGTCATGTCGCGGATGGAGGCGATGACCCGCCATACATTGCCCTTTTCGTCAAAAATGGGCGTGCTGGTGTTCAGGCAGCGCTTGCCGTTGGAATAGTCGTCGAACATGGTGACCGAGCGTTTTTCGATGAGCGCGCGCAGGGTGACGCAGGTTTCGAAGCGCCCCTTGTGCATGGGTTCGGTCACGTGCTTGCCGATGACTTCCTCGGCGCGCAGCCCGGCGATGCGTTCCATCGCCTTGTTGACGCGCAGGGTTATGCCGTCGGAGTCGATGACCCAGATCCCGTCGTGGATGGAGTCGAGCAGGACCGTCAGCTCCTGCCAGGGCAGTTCGGCCACCCGGTTGATCTGATCGACCGGGATTTTCGACATTGTGATAAGACGAACTTGTTCCCCGCCCGCGGAATCGTCAATGGAAACGCTTTTCCAGCGGATAATGTACATGGAACCCTCTTTGTGGTGGGCGATCAGCTCGCCTCCGTGGGGTTCGCTCAGGCTTTCTTCCACTTCATCAAATCCGCATCGTGTCAGGCGGGGCAAAAAAGGCTCGTCGTCCATCCGTCCGGGAGAAAGTTTGAGTATTTCTCCTAACATGTTGTTTATAAAAATTAAATTCCATGTATCCCCGTGGCATATTCCGGCGGCGACGAGCTCATTTTGATGAAGAATGTGATCGCAAAAGGCGGGGTATGACGTCATGAAAGGACCTCTCTAATGCAACTATGCATCGTAATGCAAAATTGACTCGGACATTCCTGTGATTCGGCGGCAAATGATTCGAGACTGCATTGAACCCGAAAAGACCTGAAAAGGACATTCTAAAAAACTATAACAAAAATCTCATGTTATGAACTTTGGGAAAAATGGAACGCTAGTTGCTATAAAGAAGGCATGGAGTACAACCCCACCCTGAATTTCAAAACGTACTTCAACATACTGCTCTCGGAGGCACTCAAATGCGTGTAGGTATCCCCACCGAAATCAAAGTTCAGGAATTCCGTGTCGGCATCACTCCCGCTGGCGTTCATGCTCTTAAAGAAGCCGGTCACACCGTCCTCGTGCAGAAGGGCGCTGGCCTCGGCAGCATGATCACCGACGAAGAGTATGTCGCCGCCGGCGCTCAGATGGTTGCTACCGCCAAGGAATGCTGGGACTGCGACATGGTCGTGAAAGTGAAGGAACCCCTGGCTCCTGAATACGACCTCTTCCATGAAGGCCTGATCCTCTACACCTACCTGCACCTCGCTCCGGAACCGGCCCTGACCAAGGCCCTTCTCGAAAAGAAGGTCATCGGCATCGCTTACGAAACCGTGCAGTTCGACAACGGCTTCCTGCCCCTGCTCGCTCCCATGTCTGAAGTCGCCGGCCGCATGGCCACCCAGGTGGGCGCTCAGATGCTGACCAAGATCGAAGGCGGCATGGGCCTCCTGATGGGCGGCACCGCTGGCGTGCAGGCCGCTCACGTCGTTATCCTCGGCGCCGGTACCGTGGGTCTCTCCGCCGCCAAGGTTGCCATGGGCATGGGCGCTCGCGTGACCATCCTTGACAGCAACCTCTTCCGCCTGCGCCAGATCGACGACCTCTTCGGCGGCCGCATCCAGACCCTGGCCTCCAACGCCTTCAACATCGCCGCCGCCACCAAGGACGCCGACCTCCTCGTGGGTTCCGTCCTCATCCCCGGCGCTCTGACCCCGAAACTGGTCACCGAAGCCATGGTGAAGACCATGAAGCCCGGTTCCGCCATCGTTGACGTCGCCATCGACCAGGGCGGCTGCATCGAACCCACCGCCAAGCACGGCGCTACCTATCACGACAAGCCGACCTTCAAGTATCCCGTCAACGGCGGCGAAGTGGTCTGCTACTCCGTGGGCAACATGCCCGGGGCCGTGGCCCGTACCTCTACCTTCACCCTGACCAACGCCACCATGCCTTACATGGTCGACCTGGCCAACAAGGGCTGGAAGAAGGCTTGCCAGGACGACAAGGCTCTGGCCCGCGGCATCAACACCTACGACGGCAAAGTGTACTTCAAGGGCGTTTCCGATGCTCTCGGTTACGAACTGCACTGCACCTGCGACATCCTGAAGTAAGACGTGATTCATGACTGGACCAGTCTCATGTCCGCATGAGACTGGCCAGTTTTCCGGTCAAAGTCAAGGGTAAGGGTAGGAAGCGGCCCATGTGCGCCAATTGGTTTTCGCCTTTAACCTTCCTGTGACAATAACATCATTATTTCATGAGGAATGCACCATGACTTACGATAAAGCTGAATTGGTCGCTCTGGACAAAAAGTACGTTTGGCACCACCTGACCCAGCACAAGAATTTCGAGCCCGCCATCTATGTGAAGGGCGAAGGCATGCGCATCACCGACATCGACGGCAAGACCTATCTTGACGCCGTGTCCGGCGGCGTGTGGACCGTCAACGTCGGCTACGGCCGCAAGGAAATCGTCGACGCCGTCGCCAAGCAGATGATGGAAATGTGCTACTTCGCCAACGGCATCGGCAACGTCCCCACCATCAAGTTCTCTGAAAAGCTGATCTCCAAGATGCCCGGCATGAGCCGCGTGTATCTCTCCAACTCCGGTTCCGAAGCCAACGAAAAGGCTTTCAAGATCGTCCGTCAGATCGGCCAGCTGAAGCACGGCGGCAAGAAGACCGGCATCCTGTACCGCGCTCGTGACTACCACGGCACCACCATCGGCACCCTGAGCGCTTGCGGCCAGTTCGAACGTAAAGTTCAGTACGGTCCCTTCGCTCCCGGTTTCTATGAATTCCCCGACTGCGACGTCTACCGCTCCAAGTTCGGCGATTGCGCCGACCTCGGTGTGAAGATGGCCAAGCAGCTTGAAGAAGTCATCCTGACCGTGGGTCCGGACGAACTCGGCGCCGTGATCGTGGAACCGATGACCGCTGGCGGCGGCATCCTCGTTCCCCCGGCTGGCTACTATGAAACCATCCGCGAGATCTGCGACAAGTACGAACTGCTCCTGATCATCGACGAAGTCGTTTGCGGCCTTGGCCGTACCGGCAAGTGGTTCGGCTACCAGCACTTCAACGTCCAGCCCGACATCGTCACGATGGCTAAGGGCGTCGCTTCCGGCTACGCTCCCATCTCCTGCACCGTGACGACCGAAAAGGTCTTCCAGGACTTCGTCAACGACCCGGCCGATACCGACGCCTACTTCCGCGACATCTCCACCTTCGGCGGCTGCACCTCCGGCCCCGCCGCGGCTCTGGCCAACATCGAAATCATCGAACGTGAAAACCTGCTCGAAAACTGCACGAAGATGGGCGACCGCCTCCTCGAAGGCCTCAAGGGCCTGATGGCGAAGCATCCCATCATCGGCGACGTTCGCGGCAAGGGCCTGTTCGCCGGTATCGAAATCGTGAAGGATCGCGCTACGAAGGAACCCATTGCTGAAGCCGTCGCCAACGCGATGGTCGGCGCCGCCAAGCAGGCTGGCGTGCTCATCGGCAAGACCTCTCGCTCCTTCCGCGAATTCAACAACACCCTGACCCTCTGCCCGGCCCTGATCGCCACTGAAGCCGACATCGACGAAATCGTCGCCGGTATCGACAAGGCGTTCACCACCGTCGAACAGAAGTTCGGTCTGTAAGAATTGAAAAGCCCGATGCCTTCATCCGGAGGCATCGGGACTTTGATTCCGAAAATCGTCGGCAGGGCAAGGCAGCGCTTTGTCCTGCTTCGGCATATGAAGACTTCAACAACGCGAGGATACGACAATGGCTTTTGTGCATTACACCGTCAAGAAGATCGTGCATGGCCTCGGCGCTATTAAAGAAGCCGCTAACGAAGTGAAGAACCTCAAAGGTTCCAAAGCGTTCATCGTGACCGACCCCGGTCTGGCCAAGATCGGCGTCCAGAAGCCCCTCGAAGAAGCCCTGACCGCCGGCGGCATCGAATGGAAGCTGTACGCTGAAGCCCAGCTGGAACCCAGCATGGATTCCATCCAGCACTGCACCGACGAAGCCAAGGCTTTCGGCGCTGACGTGATCATCGGTTTCGGCGGCGGTTCCGCCCTCGACACCACGAAGGCCGCTTCCGTGCTGCTTTCCAACGAAGGCCCCATCGACAAGTACTTCGGCATCAACCTGGTTCCGAATCCTTCCCTGCCCTGCATCCTGATCCCCACCACGTCCGGCACCGGCTCTGAAATGACCAACATTTCCGTGCTCGCCGACACCAAGAACGGCGGCAAGAAGGGCGTTGTTTCCGAATACATGTATGCCGACACCGTCATCCTCGACGCTGAGCTGACCTTCGGTCTGCCTCCCCGCGTGACCGCCATGACCGGCGTTGACGCTTTCGTTCATGCCATGGAATCCTTCTGCGGCATCGCTGCGACCCCGATCACCGACGCCCTGAACCTTCAGGCCATGAAGCTGGTCGGCGCCAACATCCGCCAGGCCTATGCCAACGGCAAGAACGCCGCCGCCCGCGACGCCATGATGTACGCCTCCGCTCTCGCCGGCATGGGCTTCGGCAACACCCAGAACGGCATCATCCATGCCATCGGCACGACCCTGCCCGTGGAATGCCACATTCCTCACGGCCTGGCCATGTCCTTCTGCGCTCCCTTCAGCGTGGGCTTCAACTACATCGCCAATCCCGAGAAGTACGCCATCGTGGCCGACATCCTGCGTGGCGATGACCGTTCCGGCTGCATGAGCGTGATGGACCGCGCCGCCGACGTGGAAGACGCCTTCCGCGATCTGCTGAACGACCTCGACATCGCCACCGGCCTCTCCAACTACGGCGTGAAGCGTGAAGACCTGCCCGCCTGTGCGGACCGCGCCTTCGCCGCCAAGCGCCTCCTGAACAACAACCCCCGCGCCGCTAGCCGCGACCAGATCCTTGCTCTGCTCGAAGCCAACTTCGAAGCCTAGTCCTCGGATTTGAGGTAAGCCATTGACCGGGGGAGGAAAGGCGCACTGCGCAATTCCTCCCCCGGTTTCTTCGTTTCAATGCTCCATATAGGAGGATCACCTTCAGGCGTTGAAAAAACAAAAGAAAAGCCCTGAACAAGCATTCAGGGCTTTTCTTTTGTTTCTTCAATTGGGTACGTACCAGTGGTTTACTCTATGACCGTCAAACGCACGGGCTTGCGCGGGGGAACACGGGCATACTGGACGGCAGGGTACCCGATCATGAGCCCTCCGCAGATTTTGCGGCCTTCGGGAAGAGGGATGCCGAGGTCTACACCGTTGCTGGCTGCGGCGATGACGAAACCGCTCCAGCAAGTCCCGATGCCGTAGCTGTGCAGGGCGAGCTCCAGATAGCTGACGGCGGCGGCACAGTCGAGAGCGTTCCACGGCATGTTGGCGTCGCCGTGCGCGAGGATGAGGGAGGGGGCCCCCCGCAGGATCGGATCCTGCCCGGCGCGGAAAGCCGATGCCACATGGCTGTATTTTCCAGTAAGCGTCGACATCCAGTCCGCCACGCGGGAGGCAAGATCGTGCAGCCTGTCGCGGCCTTCCACCAGCAGCCACGCCACTTCCTCACAGTTGGACGCCGTCGGCGCGTAGCGGGCCTCTTCCAGCGCCTTGAGGAGCACGTTGCGATCAACGGGTTCGTCTTTATACGCGCGGGTGGAGCGCCGCGTCTTAAACAGCATGTCGCGTTGCAAGTCGGAAAGCGGGGCATCCTCGACAAGCGGCAGGGAAGAGGGCGCGATATGTTCCAAGGTCAGGGCCGCCTTGGGACAGACGGCGACGCAGTGGCCGCACCGGATGCAGCGGGCCAGAGCCCCGTGCAGGACATCCACAGACCCGTTGGTGTGGCGTCCGAGGATGCGCTGCGGGCATACGCTGATGCAGCGCCCGCACCGGATGCAATGATCTTGGTTGAGTTCAAGAGAAACCATAGGCAGTCCTTTGGAAGCGTTTCGGAAAGAACACCGTTTCCCGGCGGCTTCCCGCCTTTTGTGTCCTGAGCGGACGTTGTTGCGCCCATTGTTCCGGTTTCCGCCGGAGGGCTTCGCTCCGATCAAAAAACGAACCGGGGAGGAAGGAGGAAAAGGAAGGGGGGCGGCCCCAAAACAATATCCCTCCCTGTAGCTGGGGCGAGCTGATGCCGATTTTTGCCGCTTTAGAGCAAGGGCCTTGTACTCCTCGAAGGCAATCTGCGTTCTGGTGGGGACGCTGCGGACAAGCCGATAAACACAGATGCCTTTGGGAAGCGAGGGATGGGACCCGCGTCGGCAGGCTTGGGGAAGGGAGCCGCTTTCCCTTGGAAAGGCTTCCCTTCCCCAATACTTCCATGCCGTTCAAAGGGGATCGGCGTTAGCCGTCTCCGAGCTTGCGCCGTGTCCGCCGTTCTTCGGTGAGGAACTTGCCGGTAACGGAATTCGGATCGGCCATGATGGCTTCGGGCGTTCCGGCGGCGACGATGCGCCCGCCGTTTTCCCCTCCGCCGGGGCCGAGGTCAATGACGTAGTCCGAGGCGAGGATGACGTCCGTGTTGTGCTCGATGACCACGACCGTCGCGCCGAGCTCCACCAGATGGTGCAGCACGGTGACGAGCTTGCCGACCTCGTGCATGTGCAGTCCGGTGGTCGGCTCGTCGAGGATATACATGGTGCCGGGCAAAGAACGCTTGCCGAGCTCGCGCGATATCTTGATGCGCTGGGCCTCGCCGCCGGAGAGGGTGGTGGCGGGCTGTCCCAGACGGATGTAGTCGAGCCCCACATCTTCCAGTACGGCAAGGCGGCGTTCGAGTACAGGATAATTGGAGAAGAACTGGCGGGCCTCACGTACGGGCATGTCCAGCACTTCCGAGATGTTCAGCCCCCGATAGCGGACTTCGAGGGTTTCGTGATTGTAGCGCTTGCCCCCGCACACGTCGCAGGTGACGTACACGTCGGGCAGGAAGTGCATTTCCACGCGGATCTGACCGTCGCCGCTGCACGCCTCGCAGCGTCCGCCCTTGACGTTGAAGCTGAACCGCCCCGGCTGGTAGCCGCGCTTGCGGGCGTCCGGGGTCATGGCGAAGATGTTGCGGATCTCGTCGAAGATCTTGGTATAGGTAGCCGGGTTGGAGCGCGGCGTGCGTCCGATGGGCGTCTGATCGATGGCCACGATGCGCTCGATGGCCTCCACGCCGTCGATGCCCCGGATGCTGCCTGGCTGATCCACGCGGATGCCCTGCGCCAGCGCGAGGTGCTTGTACAGCGTGTCCACCACGAGTGAGCTTTTGCCCGAGCCGGAAACCCCGGTCACGCAGGTCAGCGTGCCGAGCGGAATGGGGCAGTCGATATCCTTGAGGTTGTTGGTCGTGACCCCGCGCAGGGTGAGCCAGCCCTTGGGTTCGCGGCGTTCGTCGGGGATGGGTACGGACAGATCCCCCCGCATGTACTTGGCGGTCAGCGTCTCCGAGTGCTTGATCAGATTCTCGAAAGAGCCGTGGTACACCATGTCGCCGCCGTGCGCGCCGGAACCGGGCCCAAGCTCGATGATGTGGTCTGCCTCGCGGATGGTGGCTTCGTCGTGCTCGACCACCAGCACCGTGTTGCCGCGCCCCTGAAGGCTGCGGAGCGTGGCAATGAGGCGTTCGTTGTCCCGGGGATGCAGGCCGATGGACGGCTCGTCGAGCACGTAGGTTACGCCCACCAGCCCGGAACCGAGCTGCGAGGCGAGGCGGATGCGCTGCGATTCCCCGCCCGAGAGCGTGGTCATGGTGCGGCCCAACGAGATGTAGTCGAGGCCCACATTGGTCATGAACGACAGCCGGTGATTCAGTTCTTTGAGGAGCGGCTCGGCGACGAGGGCGTGGCGCCCGTCGAACTCCCGCCCGTTCAGCCAGCGGAGAGCGCGTTCCACGGGCAGGGAGCAGAACTGGTGGATGTTGAGATCGTCCACGCGCACGGCCAGCGATTCGGGCCGCAGGCGCGCGCCGTGGCATGTGGGGCAATCCATGCTCTGGAGGTAACGGGACAGCAGATCACGCCACATGTCGCCGTACTGCATACCTCGTTCAAGCAGGGGGATGACGCCCGGCCAGTTGTCCGTGGCCAGCTTGTACGGGCCATCGTAGGCTTTGACCGGAGCGGGTGCGTTGTCGTCGTACTCCGGCGACTCAAGGGCCACGGAACCGCCGAGGCGGTTCCTGCGCAGGCCGCTCTTGGACTTCTGTGATGGATCGTCCTCACCGTAGAACAGGGCTTGCAGGGCCTCGGGAGAATACGCGGACAGCGGCGTGGACAGGGTGAAGCCGAAGCGCTTGCCGAGGGCGGTCAACGCCTCTTCATAGCGGGCGAAGGTCTTGGGGTTGGCCCACGGCAGGATGGCCTTGGTGTTCAGGGACAGGCCGCGGTTGGGCGCGATGAGCATGGGCTCGAAGTATTCCACGGTGCCGAGCCCGGCGCAGCGCGGGCAGGCCCCCTGCGGGCTGTTGAAGGAAAAGAGCTGCGGGCTGGGTGCGGGCAGGCTGATTTTGCAGACCGGGCAGACGGATTCCGTGGCGTGCAGCGTGTCGCCGTCGGCTCCCTTGTCGGGCTCGTTCACGATGATCCGGCCCTCGCCGTAGCGCAGGGCCAGCTCCACCGAGTCGGCCAGACGCCCCCGGATGCCGTCCTTGATGACCAGACGGTCGATCACGAGATCGATGGTATGCTTTTTGTTCTTGTCCAGCGCGGGGATGTCTTCCATGCCGTACAGCTGGCCGTCCACGCGCACGCGCACGAAGCCCTCGGCCTTCAGTTTCTTGAAGCGGTCGAGGTGCGTTCCCTTTTGGAGTTCCACCAGCGGGGCCATGATGATGACTTTCGTACCTTCGGGCAGGGCGAGGATGTCGGCGATGATTTCATCGGCGGCGCGCGCCTCGATGGGGCGTCCGCATTGTGGGCAATACATCTTGCCGAGGCGGGCGAAGAAGACGCGCAGGAAGTCGTAGACTTCAGTGACGGTGCCGACCGTGGAGCGCGGGTTGCGGCCCGTGGTCTGCTGTTCCAGCGAGATGGCGGGGGAAAGTCCTTCGATCTTGTCGACGTCCGGCTTGTCCATCTGCGGGAGGAACTGGCGGGCGTAGGCGGAAAGGGATTCCACATACCGGCGCTGGCCTTCCGCATAGACGATGTCGAACGCGAGTGTGGATTTGCCCGATCCCGAAGGGCCGCAGACGACCACAAGTTCGTCGCGGGGGATGTCGAGCGAGAGGTTCTTGAGGTTGTGCTGGCGCGCGCCCTCGATATGGATGGAGGAATGACTCATGAGGTTCCTTAGAAAGTCTGTCCAGACTGGGGTGTCTTGCGGGTGAATCGCCACTTCCGCCGAGCCTGCCGGAGGCGTGGCCGTTGAACTGTCTTATCCCATATGATTGTTGTCTTTCAGCGTCGTTTTCGCATGTGAGGCGAAGTCTTCCCGGCGCTCCTCCATGCCCTGCCGGTCAGATTGTTCCGGCAAAGGAGGCCGTCAGTGCGCACAGGCCCACGACGGCAAGCAGCGCCGGGAGCATGTTCGACAGGGAAATGCGGGTGATTTCGAGCATGTTGAGGCCGATGCCGATGATAAGCGTGCCGCCGACGGCTGTGAGTTCCGTCATGGTTGCGGGGTCAAGCCAGCTTTGGAGGCTGCCCGCGAGCAGTGTGAGCGCTCCCTGATAGATAAGCACGGGGATGGCCGAGAACAAGACCCCGAGCCCGTAGGCCGAGGCCATCGCCAGCGCCGCGAAGCTGTCGATGATGGTCTTGGAAAGGACCACGGCCCGATCGCCCCTGAGCCCCTCGTCGAATGAGCCGATGATGGCCATCGCGCCGATGCAGAACAGGACCGAAGCGTTGACCATGCCTTCGGTAAACAGCGGGTTGGACGACTTGAGCCGCCCTTTCAGCCAGTCCCCCACGCGGATGAGCCGGGCTTCGAGCCCGATCATTTCGCCGGCGACCGAGCCGATGACGATACTGAAAATGACGATGAGGGGATTTTGCGTGAGCAGGGCCATTTTGAACCCGATGACCAGCACGCAGAGGCCGAGCCCCTGAAAGACGATGGCACGGACACGTTCCGGCAGGCGGGCTCCGAAGGCAAGCCCCACAAGGCTGCCGAAGGTGATGCCCAAAGCGTTGATGATGGCCCCGAGAGGGATCATGCCCGTGTCTCCCCGTTGCCGTACCGTTTCAGCCATTCCCCGATTTCCTTCCTCGCCAGCGCGAGGAATTCGGGGAACACGGCCTGCACATCATCCGAGAGGCCGATATTCCACGTTACATAGTCTTTGGGCTCCACGCCGAGCACGAGGAGTTCGGATTTGGTTCCGAACAGCTTTTCGGCCATGCGCAAAGAGTCGATGAGGTCGATGTCGTGGATGGAGAGGCGTTGTTTGTCATCCTTGATCAGCGCGTCCTCGGTGAGCCGGTAGAGGGTCCCCGGCTTGCCGCCGCAGTGCACTACGTCGAGCACCAACAGATGGGAGTAGCCCTTGAAGCTGTAGAAGATGTCCTGCGTGAACGTCCCCCCCTCGCGTATGGTCACCTGTTCCGGCCAGTCTTCCTTCATCAGTTCCTGTGAGGCGAACACGCCCACCCCGTCATCCGTGAGCAGCATGTTTCCTATTCCGAGCACCAGCAGTTTGTTCATGAGGGGGATCCTTGATCGGGGATGGAAGGGCGAGGACTTGGGGAAGGGAGGGAGAACCTTTCTGAAGAACCCCCATAAAGGGGGCAAGCGGCTTCTCCCTCCCTTCCCCAAACCCCATCCCTCCCTCTCCCAAGACGTTCGTGTTTATTGAATCCCTGTTCCGGAAGTGTACGGCTCATCGGGATCGGGGCATTGCCGGGAGTGAAGGTGCGGTTCGGAGGGAAGCGCATCCCCTCCATTTTCTCAGCAAAGGCGACTTTCTTCAAGTCTTTTCAGGAAAGAATCTCAACATGAAAAAGCCCCGTCCCTTGGGGACGAGGCTCATTGGGGGACAGCTTCAGTGCGGCCCTTTGTGCCGGACAGCGCCGGAACCTGCCGCCGCATAAAAAAGTCTTGGGAGAAGGGGAGGGGCTTGGGGGAAGGGAGGGAGAAGCCGCTTGCCCCCTTTATGGGGGGTTCTCCAGAAAGGTTCCTCCCCTCCCCCAAAAGAGAATCCACCGCCTACAGCTTCTTCACATCGGCATACCACGCGCTGGCCTGCTCAAGGAGCTTGGTGGCGCGGCTGGCGAGGGCGTGCGGATCCTTGATGTAGCCGTCGAGCAGCAGGGTGGAGTCGAAAAGGCTCTGGATCATTTCGGCAAGCTGCGGATCGTCTGGATCGGCCTTGGAAAGCTTCAGCATCGTGCGGAGCAGCGGATGATCGCGGTTGATTTCGAAAATCTTCTGCGGGATGGAGTCGTCCTTCTGCATGACGCGCATCAGGCGTTCCATCGAAGATGTCACGCCGTCGTCCGGGGAAACGAGGCAGGCCGGACTGTCCGCGAGCCGGTGGGACACGCGGGCGTCCTTGATTTGGTCGCCGAGCACCTTGCGGATGGTCTCAAGGAGCTTGTCGAACTCGTTCATGTCCTCGTTGGACAGCGGCGCAGCCTTGGGCTGTTCGTCGGTGTCCGCGAAGGCGTCGAGCACGGCGCTGTCGGCGTGTTCCACGGCCTTGAAGGTGTAGTCCTTGTATTTCGCCAGCGTCTCCAGCGCGAACTCGTCGACGGGCTCATAGAGGTAGAGCACTTCGAGGCCCTTGCGGCGGAACACTTCGCTGTGCGGGTTGACCTTGGCGGCTTCGCGGCTCGGCGCGGCGACGTACCAGATTTCCTTCTGGCTTTCGCGGGCGCGGGAAATGTAGTCGTCCAGCGAGGTCAGGCCGTCGGCGTCTTCCATCGCGGAGGAGTTGAAGCGCAGCAGCGGGGTGATGCGGTCACGGTTGACGAAATCGCTGTAGCCGAGTTTGAAGACCTTGCCGTGCAGCTTCCAGAAGCTGTTGTACTTTTCCGCGTCGTCCTTCGCCATCTTTTCGAGGTGGGACAGGATCTGCTTGCTGATGGTCTGCGAGATCTTGCGCAGGACGATGTTTTCCTGGAGCGTTTCGCGGGAAATGTTCAGGGGCAGGTCCTCGGTGTCCACCACGCCCTTGAGGAAGGCGAGGTAGTCGGGGATGAGCTCCTTGTTTTCACGCTGGATGAGCACGCGGCGGGCGTAGAGATCCAGCCCCCAGTGCTCGCGGTACGCGCCGAAGTAGTCCTTGGTGATGTCGGGAATGAACAGCAGGGCGTTGAACTGCACCGGAGCGTCCACGGACAGGTGCAGCACGTCGAGCGGATCTTTCTGGTCGTAGGTCAGGAACTTGTAAAATTCGTCGTACTGTTCCTTCTTGATGGAGAACTTGGGCTCGCGCCACAGGGCGGGCGTCGTGTTTACGCGTTCGCCGTCCACGAGGATGGGGAAGGGGATAAAGCTCGAATGCGTGCGGATGATCCCTTCGATGCGGTATTTTTCCAGAAACTCCTTGTCGCCTTCCTTGATGAAGGCCCGGATGGTGGTGCCGCGCTTGATGTCGGCCTGATCCGGGGCTTCCTCCACGGTAAACGTGCCGGTCCCGTCGGAAATCCAGCGGTAGGCGGGGCCGTCACCGGTGGCGGAGAGCGAGGTCACTTCAACCTTGTCCGCGACCATGAACACGGAATAGAAGCCGATGCCGAAGCGTCCGATGATGTTGGAAGCGTCGCTGGTCGTGCCGTCTTCGGCGGTCTGGGTGTGTTCCTTGAGGAAGGCTTCCGAACCGGAGTGGGCGATGGTCCCGAGGTTTTCGATCATCTCGTCGCGGGTCATGCCGATGCCTGTATCGGTGATGGTCAGGCAATTCTGCACTTTGTCCGAAGAGATCCGGATTTCGAGCGGCAAGTCGGCATCCCGGATGGCCTCGTGCTGCGTCTGGCTCTGGAGGAAACGCAGCTTGTCCAGCGCGTCCGAGGCGTTGGAAATGAGCTCACGCAAAAAAATCTCCCGGTTGGAATACAGGGAGTGGGTGAGGATATTCAGAACTTTACGGGTTTCGGCACGGAATTCATGATTGGTGGTCTGTTCAGACATGGGAATCCTCCTGCAAAATCTTGGCCGGGATGCGCCCGGCGATCCAGCCCCAAAAATAAGTTTGCCTGTTGAATCGTCAAGGGGAGGGCAGCTCATGATAAGGTTTGAAAGAGTGGAGAGAATTGGGGAGGGGAGGGAAAACTTTTCTGAAGAAAAGTTTTCCCTCCCCTCCCCAAACCCCACCTCTCCCTTTCCAAAGACTTTTGACTTTATCGAATCCCTGTTCGCAGGTTTTTGGGGATAGATTGCTGTTGGAGTAGCACCATTGCAAAGTTGAAGCGCGTTAGAGGGCGATGGATTCCAGATCGTCCGGGACGAAGAGGTTGCCGGAGAAGTATTGGCGGCCTTCGGCCGTGTACAGCGTTTTGCGCTCGGGGAGGCGGGTGTCTTCGGTATGCCAGAGCACGAGGTTCTCCACGCCGAGCTCCGTTGCCGTTTCGCAGGCTTCACGGACCGTGCTGTGGTGCTTTTCGTAGGGCTTGAAGCGGTCGCGGTCCGCATAGAGGCAGAAAGCTTCACTGAGGAGCCAGCCGCTGCCAGCCGCGTATTTCCGGCCTCGGGGCGTACAGGGTTCGTCGCCGAGGCAGGAGAGCTTTTTGCCGCTGTGGAGGCCCAACATGAAGCCAAACTGCTTCGCCTTGGTGGAACCGATGTCGAAGAAGGTTGCCCGGTAGCTTCCGAACGGGCGTTCCTCACCGTCCCCGACAGGGACGATAAGGATGCGGTCGCCAATGTACTGCGTCATACTGGCGGGTAAGGTCATGTCCGCGACGGAGTGGACGACTCCGGCGAGCTCATCATGGCAATACAGCGTAAACGTCCCCTCGTAGCTTCCTCCCCGGATGTTCTGGGCAACGGAGCGGATCATCCAGATCATCCCGAAAAGATGATCGGTGTGGCAATGGGTCAGGAACGCGTGATGGATGTCGGAGGGCCGGATGCCCGCCCGTTCAAGCTGGGTGAAGATGGCGTTGCCGCCGCCGGCATCCACAAGCAAGGGCTCCTTGCCGTCAAGAAGGATGAAACACGTGTTGTAACAGCGCGTGGCCCCGGCGTTGCCGGTCCCGAGGACAATGAGTTTTTCCATGATATCCGCCGGAAGCGTTGTGATGGACAGTATGAAAAGAACCGTATGCGTCGCTCGCCGTCTGGCCAGCCACGGAATTCATTGCAAAGAAAGAAATACCCGCAAAGATGATAGAGAGAACCGCGCCGTTCCGCAAGAATGGGAAAACGGCCCTTTCCCGATCCCGAACAAGCCCCACCTCAAACGGCACAAAAAAAGCCGGACGACTCCGGCAGAACGTGTTCCTATCAGCAGAATGAAACGATAATACGCATAAAATACAGCCGATCAAAACGCTTTGAACCTTCTTCTTATCCCTTTCCTTCCATACGGCAGGAACTCCTTCCGCGCGGCCTCCCCACCAGTCGAAAGTCTTTGGAGGGAGAGAGGAGGGGGCTTGGGGGAGGGGAGAGGGAACCTTTCTCCAGAAAGGTTCCCTCTCCCCTCCCC
>ENA-UEPH01000041-UEPH01000041.1-human-gut-metagenome-genome-assembly--contig:-NODE-41-length-135550-cov-14.159611_pt1 | contig 135550 bp, 124 predicted proteins | sample MGYA00242891_ERZ507898 | MGnify/ENA primary metagenome ERZ507898 (study PRJEB26167, sample SAMN06115411) | human gut metagenome | host: Homo sapiens | place: China:Guizhou | collected 2014-10-15...
ATGCGGATGGCCGGGAACATCCCGTGTTCGCTGCGGAAATCGGAGGCGTACGTCTCGGAGCATTTCCAGGGCCTGCGCACATATTTAACGCTGAAGCCCATCTTATTCGCGTCCAGAAGAGCTTCAGCATCTTTGACGTGGAGTTTCAGGTATTCCTCCATATCCACAATGCGCTTGATGGCGTTCAGGAAATACACGTCGATGGCGGTGATCTCATGAATCTGCTCCACGGTGACGCCCCGGTAGATGATTTCCGCAATGGCGAAAATGTTGTCGGAGCGGAACACGCTGATATAGTCCAGCAGCTCCTCCGTGGTCATGTCGTCGAATTTGTGGTGGTAAATGTGGTTCGCGCCTACCTCCAGGGAACGGATGCCCTTGAGCAGGGATTCCTCCAGATTGGAGCCGATGCCCATGACCTCGCCGGTGGCCATCATCTGGGTGCCCAGAATGTTGATGGCGGAGGTGAACTTGTCGAAGGGGAACCGGGGCAGCTTGGTGATGACGTAGTCCAGCTTCGGCTCAAAGGCGGCGTTGGTGTTGGCGATTTTGATGTCCTCCAAAGCCATGCCCACGGCGATTTTCGCGGTGACCCGGGCGATGGGGTAGCCGGAGGCCTTGGAGGCCAGGGCGGAGGAACGGGAGACCCGGGGGTTGACCTCGATGAGATAGTATTTGGAGGAATTGGGGTCGAGGGCAAACTGGACGTTGCAGCCGCCCTCCACCTTCAGCGCCCGGATGATCTTGATGGCAGAGTCGTTGAGCATCTTCATGTCGTGGTCGCTGAGGGTCATGATGGGGGCGACCACCATGCTGTCACCGGTGTGGACGCCCACGGGGTCGATGTTCTCCATGCCGCAGATGGTGATGGCGTGGTCATTGGAGTCCCGCATGACCTCGAATTCGATCTCCTTGTAGCCCTTGACGGACTTTTCCACCAGAACCTGATGGACAGGGGAGAGGGCGAAGGCGTTGAGACCAATCTCCACCAGCTCGTCTTCATTGTAAGCAAAGCCGCCGCCGGTGCCGCCGAGAGTAAAGGCGGGACGAAGCACCACAGGATAGCCGATGCGCTTGGCGGCCTCCTTGGCCTCCTCCAGGGAATAGGAAATTTCGGAGGGGATGACCGGCTCGCCGATGGACTGGCACAGCTCCTTGAAAAGCTCACGATCTTCGGCACGCTCGATGGACTCGCTGGAGGTGCCCAGCAACCTGACCCGGCATTCCCGCAAAATGCCCTTTTTTTCCAGCTGCATGGCCAGATTCAGACCTGTCTGACCGCCGATGCCGGGGATGATGGCGTCGGGACGCTCGTAGCGGATGATCTTGGCGATATATTCCAGCGTCAGCGGCTCCATGTAAACCTTGTCCGCGATGGCGGGGTCGGTCATGATGGTCGCGGGGTTGCTGTTGCACAGAATGACCTCATAGCCCTCTTCTTTCAGGGCGAGGCATGCCTGCGTGCCGGCATAGTCGAATTCCGCCGCCTGACCGATAACGATGGGTCCGGAGCCTATCATAAGTACCTTTTTAATTGAGCTGTCGAGCGGCATTATCTATCATCCTCCATCATCGAAATAAAACGGTCGAACAGAAAGCCCGCATCACGCGGTCCCGAGCATGCCTCGGGGTGGAACTGTACCGAAAAGGCGCGCGCCTGTGGGTAGTCCATACCCTCGCAGCTGCCGTCGTTTGCGTTGACGTAGCTCTCGCGCCCGCCGCGAACGGTGTCCGAGACGACGGCATAGCCGTGATTCTGGCTCGTGATATACGTGCGGCTGCCCCCGACCTCGCGCGCAGGCTGATTTCCTCCGCGATGACCGTATTTGAGCTTGACCGTCTGTCCGCCCTGCGAGAGCGCGAGCAGCTGGTGTCCGAGACAGATGCCGAATATCGGCAGCCGCCCGAACAGCTCGCCTATCACCGCGATCTCGCGGGTGTTCTCGCTCGGGTCGCCCGGACCGTTCGAGAGCATGACCCCGTCATAGCCCCCGCCGAGAATCTCCTCCGCGCCGACCGTGTGCGGGTAGACGGTAACGGTGCAGCCGCGGCGGCAGAGCTCGCGGGCGATGTTCCGCTTTGCACCGTAGTCGATGAGCGCGACGCGGTATTTTGCCTTACCCTCCGCGGGCAGGGTGTGCGGCTCGCGGCAGCTGACGGCGGCGACCGCATCCTTTATCGTGTAGCCGAGAATGTCGGCATTCGATGCGGGCGGGGCGGAGCATATCGCGGCGTTCATAACGCCCGACTCGCGTATTATCTCGGTCACGCGGCGGGTGTCGATGCCGCAGATGCCGGGAATGCCGTGACGGCGGAGAAATTCATCCACCGTTTCCTCGCAGCGAAAGTTCGACGGCTGCTCGCACCACTCGCGCACAACATAGCCACGCAGCGCGGGCGCGCCCTCCTCGTCTGCGGGGATCATGCCGTAGTTTCCTATCATCGGGAAGGTCTGCAGCACTATCTGCCCGTAATAGCTCGGGTCGGTCAGCGTCTCGATGTAGCCGCACATTCCCGTAGTGAATACCAGCTCGCCGACGGTGTCGCAATCCGCACCGAATGCGCGTCCCTCGAATACCTCACCGCCGCCGCAGCCACAGTCCAGCACCTTGGCGTCCGGAGTAAGTTCTAAAAAGCAAAGTCCCCACCGTGCCACAGGACTGTGCCCCAGATTCATCATGGCGACCATGATTTTCCCGCCAAGGCCCTCGGGCTTGCGGGTGTTTTCAAAGAATGACATATCACACCTCCGTTTTCTCACATTCCGCATAGGTCAGCGGGAAGGATGCCTTCAAAGCAACGCTTTTCCGCACCGCCCAGCCGTTTTGCCGTAGGAAGCGCAGGTATTCCTCGCTCGTCCACCTGCTGTGGAGAGGGAAACCTGCCAGCTTCATGAAAAATGCCCTGACCTTGCCGGAAAACGAGTTTCCCGCATGGGTGAAGGTCGGCGCAATCAACACGCCGTCGTCCTTCAGCACCCGGCGGATCTCGGCAAGGGCTTTCTCCGGCTGCGGCACGATATGCAGTGCGTTGGACACGATCACCACATCAAAGGACTGGTTCGCATAGGGCAGGCGGAACATATCCTGCACGGAAAAGTGCAGCTTCGCCGAGTGATTGTCCCGTTTCGCTTCTGCGACCATCTCCGCAGAGGCGTCCGTCGCCTCGATGTGTGCCGCCGCGTTCACGATGTGCTTTGCGATCAATCCCGTGCCGGCAGCAAGCTCCAGCACCGTCTTGTGCCGCACGACCGGCCGGATCAGCTCATACATCTCGTCATACGCCGCCCGATCCTTTCGCATAAAGCGGTCGTAACGACCGGCATTTCTGTCCCAGAAATTCTTATGATCTCGCATCGCTATCATTCCTTTCAATGTTAGATTAACCTAACCGACGCATGCATCCGGGCGGTTAGATGCTGCTAACCGTTGCGCCTTGGAAAAGCCGCATCTCTGCGGCCTTCCGCTTATTTAAATAACTCCCTGCATGCGCCGTACACCAACGTTTCCAGCACCTGTGGGTACAGTTCTCCAATCTGCTCCTTGTGAGAAACGGTGAGGATCAGTCCCCGCACCGTGGCGGCAGCCAAAGAGATGCCGCGACTCGGCACAAGGTCATATTTTTCCAGAAGCTGACGGATGTGCGCTTCGTCATCGTGGTAATGGATGTTTTTGATGTCATCCGGCAGTCTCTGCAAAAGCAGCTTTGCATCGTTTTCAATGAAAACCATGTCGCCGGTATCGGACAGCCGCCGGCAGACGGCAAGAACCGCCTTTGCCGCACGCTCCGACGGTGGCAAGCCGTTTGCTTCGCTCAGTGCATGGTCAGCCACCCCGTAAAGTTCGGAGTGGATACTTTCCAGAACCGCGAAGAAGGCCATCTCCTTGGATTCGTAGAATTTATAAAACGAGCCTTTTGCGATACCGATCGCCTTTGTCAGTTGATCCACTGAGGTTTTCTTCATCCCTAGCGTGACGGCGCAGCGTCTTGTTTCCTTCAGCAGCGCCTTGTGAAGTTGTTCTGTTTCATAGTCGGTAAAAGCCAAGCTCGTTCACCATCCAAATGACCATTTTGGTTCTTCTGGTCATATTATACCGCATTTTTTCTGGTTTGCAAGAGGTGCGGGGAAAACATATGCATTTTAACAAAAAATTATTTTCCCTTAACACATTATTTCATGAAGGCGCTCCTCTTCCTTTGGCAAAGAACTGCACCCCCCCTAAAATCAAAAATGCACCCCCCTCCAAACCGTAATTGCATCCCCTTAACGGGTTTCTATCAAAATTAGAGTCATTTGCCACGAAGTGCGGTAGTCCATGATACAATGGGCTACCGTACTTTTTTATTTTCCTATTAAAAAAACGCCGTGATACGGGAAAAATCCAGACAAGGGGGTGCAAAAGCCCGGCCGGTCTGGATTTTTCTTTATTCGGAGAACTTCTTTCCTCAAGCCGCTCTTGCACCCCCTAATGAGAAAAATCAAAATGTTCTATCGGCTTTGACTAATCATCATTGCCATGTTTTAGCCTGTTATTTCGTTTTGCAGAGTAATGCGTATCAGAAAGAATGTGTCAGCATTTTGAAAATACACATCGCCGTTATAGCCCTTCAATTTCCGGCAAGCGGAAAGAGCATCAACGGTATTTCTGCCAAGTCGGCTGGCGCTTTTACTACCCCTGTCCGTCTCCGGCAGACGCCCCCGCCTCCATACGCCCTTGGTTAGCCCTCGCTAACCCTTTATATAGCCCATTTCCCGGACATTTCTCATCTTTGTCCTCCTGTCACACACATTCCTCTTCGTGCAGTAAGTCATTCGGTGAATCGATTCGGCATTCCATTTTTGAAAAAACTGTTAAATTCGGCAAAAATATGCCCGCATAAGAGAAAATTTTCAATAAAAATTTCGTCAAAATATATTTCTCAAGAATTGCAATCTCTTCCAAATCGTGCTATGATTGGCAAAACCATACTTGCTCGGTATGCAGCAGGGCAGCCGCTTCCGGCACACCGTATGGTCAATTCTAACCGGCTGACGCCGGGGAAAGAGAGAGTGCGCTTATGAAACACGCCAAGCCCATGAAGCGGGCATTGTCCGTGCTGCTGGCTCTGGTTCTGAGCCTGAGTCTGGTCACGCCCACTTGGGCCGCCGCCAAGACGCCTTCCAGCGGTACCGGCAACGGCCTCACCTGGGAAAAGATCGACAACCGTTCCACCGATCTGCGTTTGGATAAGAACAACGCTGAGAAGGTGGCGCAAGACACTCCGGAATATGCAGACACCGACGTAGTCCGTGTCTCCATCGTTCTGAAAGATGCCTCCACGCTGGCGAAGGGTTACTCCAGCGAGGATATCGCTACCAATTCTGCGGCCATGAAGTACCGCCAGAAGCTGGAGACCAAGCAGGAGAAGATGGCTAAGACCATCTCCAAAAAGGCTCTGGACGGTGAGGCTCTGGACGTGGTCTGGAACCTGACTCTGGCGGCCAACATCATCTCCGCCAATGTGGAATACGGCCAGATCGAAAAGATCGAGAAGATCTCCGGCGTCGAGGCCGTGCTCATTGAGACCCGCTACGAGCCCTGCGTGGTGAAGGACAATGAGACCACCGATCCTAACATGGCCACCTCCGGCAGCATGATCGGCTCCCATGTGGCCTGGGCGGACGGTTATACCGGCGCCGGCTCCAAGGTGGCCATCATCGATACCGGTGCTGACACCGACCATCCCTCTCTGGATCCCGATGCCTTCACCTATGCCGTGAAGGACAGCGGCGCCACGCTGATGACCGCTGCTGATCTGACGGATACCGTTCTGGAGCAGCTGAACGCCTCCAAGAAGATGCCCGGTGTCACCGCTGATCAGCTGTACGTCAACGCCAAGATCCCCTACGGCTTCAACTACGTGGATGACGATCTGGATATCACCCACGCCAACGACAAGCAAGGCGACCATGGCTCCCACGTCACCGGCATTGCCGCCGGCAACCGCTTCATCAAGAACGAGGACGGCTCCTTCTCCCCCGCTCTGGATACCGCCCTGACGCAGGGTGTGGCTCCGGATGCTCAGGTGTTCGTTATGAAGGTATTCGGCACCAACGGCGGCGCTCGTGACTCCGACTATATGGTCGCCATCGAGGACGCCATCCTGCTGGGCGCTGATTCCGTGAACCTGTCTCTGGGCAGCAGCAACCCCGGCACCTCCCGCAACTCCTATGCTGCCTATCAGGCCATCATGGAGAACATCACCAATAGCGGCACCGTGGTGTCCATCTCCGCCGGTAACTCCGGCAACTGGTTCGAGAACACTGCCAACCAGTATCCCTATGCCGAGAGCAACAGCTGGACCACCACCGGCTCCCCCGGCTCCTACACCAACTCTCTGGGCGTTGCCTCCGTAGATAACGTGGGCGGCACCGGTGATTACGTGGAAGTGGCCGGCAAGAAGCTCTTCTACACCGACAGCACCAGCGCTCCCATCCAGGCTCTGACGACTCTGGCCGGTGAGCAGCAGTTCGTGTATGTGGACACCGCCGGTAATGCCGAGGATTTTGCCGCCGTGAAGGATATCCTCTCCGGTAAGATCGCCATCTGCAACCGTGGCTCCATCGCCTTCACCGATAAGGGCAACAACGCCATCTCCAACGGTGCCATTGCCCTGATCGTGGCCAACAACGAGGCCGGCACCATCAGCATGGCTACCGATGGCTATAACTACACGGCCCCCTATGTCTCCATACTGCAGGCCGACGGCGAGTACATCAAGGCCAACTCCGAGAAGCACACCACCGATTCCGGTCTCGTGTACTACACCGGCACCATGACCGTGGGTGCTTCCGCCGCTGTCAACCATGCCTCCGCCGACTACTACACCATGAGCAACTTCTCCAGCTGGGGCGTTCCCGGTTCTCTGGAGATGAAGCCCGAGATCACCGCCCCTGGCGGCAACATCTATTCCCTGAAGGACGGCGGTACCTATCAGAATATGTCCGGCACCTCCATGGCCGCTCCTCAGATCACCGGTATGGCCGCTCTGGTGGCTCAGTACATCCGTGAGAATGATCTCACCGAGCAGACCGGCCTCACCGCCCGTCAGCTGGCTCAGTCCCTGCTGATGTCCACCGCCGAGCCCATGGTGGAGGATTACGGTAAGGACGGCGACGGCTACTATCCCGTGCTGCGTCAGGGTGCCGGTCTGGCCAACGTAGCCAATGCCGTTACCTCCGGCACCTACATCCTGATGGATGAGGGCGCCAACGCCGGCGCTGCCGACGGCAAGGTCAAGGTGGAGCTGGGCGACGATCCCGCCCGCACCGGCAAGTACTCCTTCGGCTTCACCATCCACAATCTGGAGGACGAGGCTGCTTACTTCGACCTGAGCGCCGACTTCTTCACGCAGAGTCTGATGTCCTCCGATGGTGTGAACTTCGAGGACACCTGGACCACTCCCGTGGCCTCCAATGTCAACTGGACCGTGGACGGCGAATACGCTGCTTTCCTGAACGATACACTGAAAGATTGTGACTTTAACGGCGACGGTAAGGTCGATGCCGATGACGGTCAGGCTCTGCTGGACTATGTCACCGGCGTGCGTGCCGACATCGAGCATAAGGACGCCGCTGACTTCGACAACGACAACGGCATCGACACCTACGATGCTTACCTGTTCTTCAAGGAATTGGGTACTGCTCCCGTGGTGATCCCCGCCGGCGGCAGCCTGCACGTCACCGCCGATGTGACTCTGCTGGGTCTGGATGCCTACGATAAGGCCAGCGACAACACCGGCACCTATGTGGAGGGCTATGTGTTCGCTAACGAGGCCGCCACCGCCGAGGGTGAGCAGGGCGACAGCCACTCCATCCCCGTGTTGGGCTACTACGGCAGCTGGACCGACTCCTCCATGTTCGATATCGGCAGCTATATCGCCTATGCCAACGGTCTGGAGACCCGCGCCCCCTATATGTATGTCTATAATGGTGACAATTCCGTAAACAATCAGGCCCTGACCATCAAGGCCGTGGGCGAAACGAAAGGCTACTACTTCGGCGGCAACCCCTTCGGTTTGGACGAGTTCTATGATGCCGCCCGTGATGCCATCAATCCGGAGATCAACAACTTCTACAAGATGTCCTTCACCGCCATCCGCAACGCCGCTGCTTCCCGCCTGACCATCACCGACGGCAACGGCAAGGTTCTCTCCAGCAGCGATCTGGGAGAGGTCTCCTCCGCCTTCTACTACAGCAGCGGTGCCACTTGGACCAGCACCATGTACACCCTGAACATGGGCGATACCCCCAACACAGCTGACGGCACCTACCTGAATGTGGACCTGACTCTGGCCCCTGAGTACTACGTCAGCTACGACAAGGACGGCAACGCCACCGTGGATTGGGATGCTCTGTCCGACGGCGCTACCATGCACTATGGCATGGTCGTGGATAAGACGGCTCCCACCGTCTCCAACGTGAATCTGGGTACCGACGCCAAGGGCAACAAGGTCCTGACCTTCACCGCCAGCGACGACCAGTATATGTCCGCCGTGGCCCTGCTGGACTACGACAAGGGCAGCGTCGTCAGCAAAGCGGCCGGTTCTCCCGAGGGCGCTGCCAAGGGTGCCAGCCAGAACTTCACCCTGTCTCTGGGCGATTCTACGGCTACCCATCTGCTGCTGCAGGTGTACGACTACGCCGATAACTACGTCACCTACAAGCTGAACCTGAACCCCGATGAGTTGGCCGGTGATGTCACCGTGAAGCTCAACACCGAGGCTCTGACCCTCTTCAAGGGCAACGTCGCCAAGCTCACCGCCAGCGTGGAGCCCTTCGGCGTACAGCCCGACACTGTGACCTGGTCCTCCGACAACACCGACGTGGCCACCGTCAGCGACAATGGTCTCGTCACCGCTGTGGACAAGGGTACTGCCAACATCACTGCCACCTCCGCGAAGGATCCCTCCGTCAGCGCCACCTGCGTGGTCACCGTGGATACCATTGATGTGACATTGGTGGGCGCTCTGCGGGACAAGGAAGGTCATCCGATCCTGTTCACTTGGGATATGGAAAATGATAAGACTTGGACCAAGTACGCTGATCTGGAACAGGATATCAACAGTGCCACCATTGACTTCGCTCACGATGATGGTTCCATGTATCAGATGAACACCTCCGGTCTCCTCTATGAGGTGAACCCGGAGACTGGTGCCACTGTGAGCGCATCTGCTGCCGCCACTAAGTACGGTGCTCCGATGCAGGATATGGAATATGCCGCTATCGCCGCCATTCAGTCTCAGAAGAACATTCTGGTGGGTGTCGATGGTGCCTATTTCCTGTATTCCGACCCTGTCATGGCCAATGATTTCTCCGATGGTTGGGATATGTCCTCTTACCTGAGCACTTATGCAAATGCCAGCGAATTCACCGCTGTGGCTTGGGCTGGCTACACCACCAACAAGGCCGGCCACACCGTGGATGTGTTCTACTGCCTGACCGACAGCGGCACGATTTGGATCATGATGCCGGACTTCGAGACCGGCAGAGCCAGTATGGACTGGGTCGATACTGATCTGAAGCTGTCCTTCCCCGGCTATGACGGCAGCCTGTATTGTTCCATGGTACTGGGCGATGATGGCAATCTGTATCTGAGCTACTTCACGGGTGAGACCAACGAAATTTACATCCTGAAGTATAATGAGACCACCGACTCTTATGAGTCCAGCCTGATGGGCAACATCGGCAATGCAGTCTGGCCCTGCTCTCTGCTGGCTGTTTCTGACAACCACGCCGAGGACGGCGATGCCGATAACAATTCTCTGCCCGGCACCGAGCTGAATGTAAGCAGTTCTATTGAGGCACAGTCCCAGACCATTGAGGCTCTGACTCCCGCCTCCGTCACCGGCAGCCTGAACACTGCCAACGATGCGGGTACCGGCGCCGTCAAGCCCGCCGATGCCGAGACCACGACCCCCGTTTCCTCCATCGCTGTCTCCGAGGATGAAAAGACCGTTACCGTCACCGTGGTTCCCAAGAACGACGATATCACCACCAACGGCCTCTTCACCGTGGACTATGACGCCAGCGTCCTGACTCTGGCCGACGTCACCTTCGCCTCTCAGTACTCCTCTCACAAGGATGCCGACGGCAAGGTCACGCTGGGCTATGTGGATGTGGACGGGCTGAAGGCCGGTACCGCTGTGGCGACCCTGACCTTCACCGTCAGTGATCCCACCGCTGTGGATGCCTCCACCGCCGTCACCGTCCACCAGACGGAGATCAACGATCAGACTGTGGACGTCACCGAGGCGCTCACCGCTGACCTCCATCAGGACACCAAGGTCGTGAACGCCAAGCCCGCCACCTGCACCGAGGACGGCTACACCGGTGATACGGTCTGCGCCGCCTGCGGTAAGGTCCTGGCTAAGGGCGAGGTCATCAAGGCTCTGGGCCACGACTACAAGGACGGCGCCTGCACTCGCTGCGGCGATAAGCAGCCCGGCGTCAACACCGGCGACAACAGCACCATGACCATGTGGACCATGTCCGCTGTCATGGCTCTGGCCGGCGCCGCCGTACTGGTCCTGCGCAGCCGCAAGGAGAAGTACGAGGGCTAACTCCTAAGTCTCATCTGCCATAAGATCAGCCCTCCGGCGAAAGCCGGAGGGCTGTCTTTCATGTATCCGCAGTACCATCGCCGGCAGGCGTGTTTGCCCTGATTCATCGATGGTACTCCACACACAAAGGAAGCGGGCTTTTGCCCGCTTCCTTTTCTCATTTTTTCAGTTCAAAGCTCCCGCCCCATCAAAACACCGCCACGATGCCGCTGACATCGTCGCCGGGCTTCAGCCGGGGATAGCGGTTGCAGCGGCTGTCCGCCGCCTCCCGCTGCCGCAGCTGCCGATACAGCTCCTGCAAGCACGGCTCCTCCGCCCCCAGCAGGGCCTTCCGCTGGCCGGAAAAGCCGTCGGAGAACAGCACCACTCGGGAGAGTTCTTCCCTCCGGTACACCCGATGACTGCCGTGCCGGGCCGCCTCCGGAGCGAAGCCTGCGATCCAGTAGCCTCCCGGCCGGTTCATCATCCGCCGGTGCCGCAGCAGCATCTCTCGCACCTCCGGCAGCTGCCGTGCCTCGATGACGTCGATACCTCGCTCCCGGTGCAGGCGGCACATCTCCGCCACCACAGCGCCGTCCAGACGGCTCACCGCCTCCTGGGACACCAACTCCGGCCCACGCCCGTCCCGGAAGCGCACCCCGGCGGCACAGTCCCCCAGCACGAATACCTCCACCTGCTCCCCCGTCTCCCGGAGGATCGCCAGCGCCGCCGAGACGCCCTCCGTCTCCGGCGGGACGCCGTAGCGCCGCCGCAGGGTCTCGATGCCCGCTGCCACCATGTGGGGCAGATCCTCCCCCTCTGCACCGACCACGGCATCCACCAACAGGCGGACATACTCCCGCACCTCCGGCACACGGGGATCCTTCACCAGCGGTGTGGAGCCGTCCACCACCATGGCGATGTCCTCTCCCAGCCGGATATAGTCCTGATTCTCCGCTGCGCCGGGGCAGCAGAGCTGCTGTGTGATGTTCATGCCTTCTCCTTCCGTTCCGCCAGCAGCGTCCGGACGATGCGCTCCAGATAGTCGCCGCCCGGCTCCGTGGCGTCCACATACTGCATCCCGCCCAGGCTCAGCTCCATGCCCGGCGTCAGCTCCACATCGTCCAAGTTCACCCGCAGGATGGGCTTGCCGCAGTGCAGAGCGTAGTTGATCTCATTGCGGACAAAGCCCGGCTGGATGGACTCGTGGGAGGCAAACAGCAGTACCTGCCACGAATCCCGTATCTTCTCTGCGATGAACTCCCGAAAATCCCTGCCGGCCTCGATGCCGTCGTCGTACCACAGTCGGATGCCCCGCTGCATCAGCTGCTCCACTATGGGGTACACCCGATTGCTGTTGATGTGGGCATAGCTGACGAAGCAGTATGGCTCTGCTCCCTCATAAGCCTTCGGTCCCCGCCCCGGCACAAAGGTCTTGGGCTTAGGCAAGGACGGCACAGATCTGCGCAGCTTCTCCATCTCTCCCTGAAAGTACTCCCTCTGCTCCTGCAGCAGGATCACCGTCTCGCAGTGGCGATAGTCCAGCAGCCGCAGGGCGTAGTCCTTCCGGGCGGAGCTCTCCGTGGCAACGGCCTTGTTGATAAGGCTGTACGCCTCGGCGTAGCGGCCCCGCTGGGCCACCACACGGGCCTTGGTGCAGTAGAACTTGGCATAGGCCGGGTCCAGCCGGATGGCATCCTCCACCGCTCGCTCCACGTCGTCGTAGTACTCTCTGCGCACCTGCTCCCGCATCTCTCCCCGGCTCTTTTCGCAGGTGTAGACGAACAGATGGGCAAACAGATGCAGATACCCGGCATTGTCCCGGTGCTGCCGTGCGTCCTCACGGGCCAGCTCCAGCAGCTCCAGCGCATCGAAGAAGGTCTCCGCCTCCAGCTGGAACAGGATCAGCAGATGGTGATAGGAGGGATGTCCCGCAAAGCGTGGATTCTCCTCGAACAGCGCCTGCAGCTGCTGATAGTCCTTCCGGTTGCGGTAGATGATGGTCAGGGCATAGAAGGCCCGGTAGGGCAGATCCTCCTCCCCCTCCGCCACCAGCTGCCGCAGCTGCTGTACCAGCTGGGCGTCCATATGCCGGGTGCAGAAGGCGGACAGATCTGCCTCAAACTCCCGTGAGCATTCCTCCTCATGGGCCGTCAGTGCGCTTATCAGCTCCTGCATGGCGCTCCCCCTCTCGCAGTGATCCTTCTCCCCGGATTCTACCATATTCGTCTCCGATTAGCAACCACGCAAAAGCACCGACGGCCCCACAGACCGCCGGTGCTCTCTGTCATTTTACCCCGCCAAACAGGTCCCACGGATACGCCTGCGGCGGCGGACACGTCACATCCACCGGCTTCCCGGTGGCAGGATGCCGGAAGCCCAGATGATATGACCACAGCGCCGCCGTGCAGCCGGGAGCCTTGCTGCCGTAACGGATATCCCCCAGCAGCGGCAGCCCACGGGAGGCGAACTGCACCCGGATCTGATGGGTGCGCCCCGTATAGAGCTGCACCCGCACCAGCGACAGCGCCTCCGTGCGCCCCACCTCCTCATAGGAGAGCCGGGCCTCCCGGACGCCCTTACGCATCCGCTTCACCACATAGCTCTTGTTGTGGGAGGCGTCCCGGAACAGCAGATCCGTCAGCGTGGCGGCCGGCTCCTGGGGATGCCCCCGCAGCACCGCCAGATACTCCTTGGTGATCTCATGAGCGGCTATGGCCGCCGTCAGCCTGCCCGTGACCTCCCGTCGCCGGGACAGCACCATCACTCCTCCCACGATCTTGTCCAGCCGATGCACCGTGGCGATATAGTCGGGCTTTCCCGCCTGCCGGTAGTGCTCCGCCAGCATCCGTGGCAGGGACCGTCCGTTCTCGCTGTCCTCCGACAGCACCCCCACCGGCTTCACGCACACCACCAGATAGGGATCCTCATAGAGGATCCGTAGCTCCTCCGCCATACCATACACCTCCGCTTATAAAAAGCGGGTCTGCCCTAAGGGCAGACCCGCCCGTCTATCGTTTTTCAGCGTCCTCTTCTGCCGCCCCGGTAGGAGCTGCTCCGATACCGTCTGCCGCTGCGGCTGCCGTAGCGCCGGTTGCGGCGGAACACCTTCGCCCAAAGCACCAGCAGGATCACCAGCAGCACCAGTACCACCAGCGCCACCTTCACAATGGTGCGGGAGAGGAACTCCTCCACCGCCGCCTTGGCCACCAAAAACCGGGAGGCGCTGACGTCCGCCTGCGCCAGCAGCGGCACCGTGACGCACACCTGCCCGTTGTAGGAGATGGTCAGGGTCCCCATCTCCTGCCCCCGGGTGATGGGAGCATCCGCCACCTCATTTTTCAGCGTCACCGTCTGCTCCAGCTGATCCTTCGTCACGTCGGAGGGCAGGAACGCCTCGGCGTTCTCCGCCGGATAGAGCATCACGCAGTCCGTCTCCTTGGACAGGGCCACCGGCTGGCGGAACACGTCCTCCGTGGAGACCACCAGCTGCTTGCTGAAGTTGTCATAGCCGTAGTCATAGAGCCGTGCGCTCTCGGAAAAGCTCTCGATATGAGTCCCCTCGCCCTCGGCGCCCAGCACCACCGCCACCAGCCGCTTGCCGTCCCGCAGGCAGCTGGACACCAGGCAGTACCCCGCCTCCGGCGTGGAGCCGGTCTTGCCGCAGTCCACCCCGTCATAGAGATAATCCAGAATACGCCAGTTGGAGAGCAGCGAGTTGGTGGTGTGCAGCTCCCGTGCCTCGGACTTGTTGGTGGCCGGCACCTCATAGGCCACGGAGCCGGTGATGGTCATGAAGGTCTCATGCTTCATGGCCTCCCGGAAGAACAGATAGATATCGTAGGCGGTGGTATAGTGGTTCACATCGTGCAGACCGTTGGTGTTGGCAAAGTGGGTGCCGGTGCAGCCCAGCTCCTGCGCCCGCTGGTTCATCAGCTCCACAAAGGCCTCACGGGAGCCGGATACCGTCTCCGCCAGAATGTCCGCCGCCTCGTTGGCGGACACCAGCAGCAGGCAGTACAGCAGCTGTTCCACCGTCAGCACCTCGCCCTCCTCAATGCCGGCGGAGCTGCCCTCCGGGTCCTGATCGTTCACCACCGCCGATGCGGTGATGGGCTGGTCCAGAGACAGCTTCCCGGCGTCCACGGCCTCCAGCGTCAGCAGGGCCGTCATCACCTTGGTGATGCTGGCGGGGTATTCCCTCTCCTGCTCATTCTGCCCAAAGATGATCCGCCCCTCATCGGCGTCCACCAGCACGGCCGCCTTGGCCTTGATCTCCAGCGCAGGCATGGCGTAGGCCTGCGGGGTCAGCATCAGACTGACCATCAGCACGGTCAGCAAAAAAACAGATAGAATACGGCGAATTTTCATAGTAATTTTTCTCCATCTATGCTATAATGAGTCTATCTACCATCCGTAAGCAGGAGCCGGCCCTCATGCTCTCCGCCGGTATCAGCGGCCGTCAGCGGGGCAGCCCCCCCTCCCGGCCGCAGGGTCGCTTTCCTCTTATTATAACAAAAATCGACCGGGAGTCAACTGCGGAAAAATGGGAAAGATCACAAAAACAGAAAAATATCTGCTGCTTCTGACGGCCATCTTCCTACTTTGTCTGGCGCTGCTGTATTTCACCGACCACCGCAGCGCCGGCGGCGGGGACTACACCGTCACGCCCCAGTATACAGCGCAGGAGCCGGAGGCTCCCGAGCCTCCCGCCGTCCCCGGCAAGGTGAACATCAACACCGCCGACGCCGCCCAACTGGAAGCGCTGGACGGCATCGGGCCCACACTGGCCCAGCGCATCGTGGCCTATCGGGAGGAGCACGGCCCCTTTGCCGATATCGAGTCCATCATGGATGTCAACGGCATCGGTGAGGGCATTTTTGAAACCATCCGGCAGCAGATCACCGTGGAGGACGATACATGAAAATACTGGTAGTAGACGACGAAAAGCTCTTGGTCAAGGGCATCAAATTCAATCTGGAGAACGAGGGCTACCAGGTCCTCACCGCCTACGACGGCGCAACCGCCGTGGAGCTGGCCCGTCAGGAGACGCTGGACCTCATCATTCTGGACCTGATGATGCCCGGTCTCTCCGGCAGCGAGGCCTGCATGAAGATACGGGAATTTTCCGACGTTCCCATCATCATGCTCACCGCCCGCAGCGAGGACGCCGACAAGATCATGGGCTTTGCCTGCGGGGCCGACGACTATGTCACCAAGCCCTTCAACATTCTGGAGCTGAAGGCCCGCATCCGGGCGCTGCTGCGGCGCTCCTCCGGCCAGAGCCGTCCGGCAGCCCAGCCGGATCCGGAGCTGCTGACGGTGGGTGACCTGACGCTGGACACCCGCCAGCGGGTGGCCATCCGGGACGGCAAGGCCATCGACCTCACCGCCAAGGAGTACGATCTGGTGGAGCTGCTGATGAAAAATCCCCGGCGGGTATACAGCCGAGAAAGCCTGATGGATCTGGTGTGGGGCTACTCCTACGCCGGGGACTATCGCACGGTGGATGTCCACATCCGCCGCCTGCGGGAGAAGCTGGAGCGTATTCCGGCGGAGCCCGCCTATATCATCACCAAGTGGGGAGTGGGTTACTATTTTGCCGGGGAAGATCAGCCTACAATTTAAGTTCGGCCTGAGCTATATTCTGGTAATTCTGGCGGTGCTGCTGCTGCTGAATACCTACCCCCTTCTGGTGTCCCAGAATCTGGTATTCCGCACCAAGCAAACCGCCATGGTCGGCAGCGTCAAGATCGCCGAGGCGGCCCTGTCAGGTCTGGCCGACCTGACGGAGGACAACGTGGCCCAGGCTATGTCCGCCGTGGAGGAGACCGGCGTCTCCCGTGTGCTGGTCACGGACACCGCCGGGCGCATCCTCTATGACACCCGTGAGGGGGACAACGCCCGTGGACTCTACGCCTTTTATACGGAGATCGCACAGGCCCTGCGGGGCAACGACACCTTTTACTGCCGCTACGACGGCGAGGCATTTCTGAGCCGGGGCGCCTCCCCGGTGGTGTACCACAACCAGATCGTGGGAGCGGTCTACGCCTACGAGTACGACACCGTACAGGCGGAGCTGCTGCGGAGCTTCCAGACCAATATCATGCGCATCTCTCTTCTGGTGGCCCTGTTTGTGCTGTTCCTCAGCGCCCTGCTCTCCCGGATGTTCACCCGCCGCATCAGCGACCTGCTGCAGGCCATCCGTCAGGTGCGGGAGGGGGCTTACAGTCACCGGGCCAAGGTGACGGGCTCCGACGAGATCGCCCAGCTGGCAGCGGAGTTCAACAGCCTCACCGACCGTCTCCAGCGCACGGAGAGCGCCCGCCGCCAGTTCGTCTCCGATGCCAGCCACGAGCTGAAAACGCCGCTGGCGGGTATCCGCCTGCTGACGGACTCCATCCTCCAGACCGACGACATGAACGCCGAGACCACACGGGAATTTGTGGCGGACATCGGCGAGGAGGCTCAGCGTCTGACCCGCATCACCGAGGATCTGCTGCGGCTGACCCGGCTGGACAGCGGCGCAGCCGCCGAGCCTGCGCCGGTGGCGGTGGCCCCGGTGCTGCGCCGGGTGGTACGGATGCTGGCGGTGGTGGCACGGGAGCAGGAGACCACTCTCTCCTACGAGGCGGACGAGTCCGCCGTGGTGCTGGCCACCGAGGACGATCTGCACCAAATTCTATATAACCTTATGGAAAACGGCATCAAATATTCCGGCCACATGGGCTTTGTCCACACCGCTCTGACGGTGGAGGGCGGAGACGTGGTGATCCGGGTGGAGGACAACGGCGTCGGGATCTCCGACGAGGATATGCCCCACATTTTCGAGCGCTTTTACCGGGTGGACAAGGCCCGCTCCCGCGAGGTGGGCGGCACCGGTCTGGGCCTGAGCATCGTCAGCGATACGGTGCGCCGCCGGGGCGGCACGGTGTCCGTGGCCCACCGCCCCGCAGGACAGGGTACCCTCTTCACCGTCCGTCTGCCCCAGGTCACAGAGGAAGGAGGGAGCACATGAAGCGGCTTCTCGCAGCTCTGCTGACATTTTTTGCGCTGCTGGCCCTCACCGGCTGCGGCGGCTCCTCCTCTGACGGTCCTCACCTACTGCTGTATTATCCCGCCCCCTCCGGCGGCTCCCCCGGCGGCGATGCCATCGTCAGCCGCAGTGTCGATTGGGCCGCCAACAGTGCTCTCCCCACCGAGCAGCAGGTGCGCCGGGTGGTATCCCTTCTGCTGGAGGACAGCGCCGACGGCAGTCTGGAAAGTCCCATCCCTGCCAGCACCCGGCTACTGGCTTGTCAGGTCTCCGCCGGCGCTGCGTGGGTGGATTTCTCCAGCGCCTACGGCCAGCTGTCCGGCATGGAGCTCACCATTGCCGACTACTGCGTAACTCTGTCCCTGTCCCAGATCGTGGGCATCTACTCCGTCCGCATCACCGTCAACGGCACGGAGCTTATCTACCGGGATAGCAACATCTTTCTGGCCGGGGACGTGCTGATGACCAGTCAGGATGACGTGGTGCAGAACCTCTCCCTGCGGCTCTACTTCCCGGATCGGGAGACTGGAGAGCTGACGGCGGAGGAGCGCCTGCTGACGGTCTACGAGGGCGAAAGTCAGGCGGAGGTGATCCTGTCGGCCCTGAAGGCCGGGCCGGAGAGTGAGAGCCTGTCTCCCCTGCTGCCCACCGGCTTTGCGGTGCTGACGGTACGCACCGAGGGCGGCATCTGCTACCTGAACCTCCCCAAGGGGGATCAGTACCTGATGCCGGAGGACGAGACGGAGCAGCAGCGCATGGTGCAGGGCTTGGTGAATTCCCTGTGCTCTGCCCGTGGTGTCCGGCAGATACAGCTTCTGCTGGACGGCGAGGTAGCCTCCTCCTTGGGCAGTGTGGAGATCAGCCAGCCCTTCTCCCCCATCCGATAAATCCTTCACCCGGAATCTCACATTTTCAACCGTAAGGAGAACATCATGTCTGCTGCTAACGGCACACAGCGGGATATTGGCCTGGATCTGACCAGGATCCTGGCCTTTCTGGCCGTCCCGTCTGTCCATTTCTTTCTGAATTCCACCTACTATGACACGGCCATCGTCGGCCCCCGCATGGCGCTGATGACCGTCATGCGTACCGCCTTTATGGTCTGCGTTCCCCTGTATATGCTGCTCTCCGGCTACCTCTCTGCGGGAAAGCACATCCCTCTGACCCGCCCCGGTCTGCTGGGGTATTACAAAAAGCTTCTCCCCATTTTCCTCACCTACGCCCTCTCCACCGGGGTCATCCTGCTGTATCGGGCGCTATGGCTGGGAGAGGAGCAGACCATCCGCAGCGCCGTGAAGAATCTGCTGAGCTTCCAGCAGTATTCGTGGTACATGAATATGTACTTCGGGCTGCTGCTTCTGACGCCGTTTCTCAACGCCCTGTGGCAGAGTCTCGCCACCCCCGCCGCCCGGCGGGCCCTGCTGGCGGTGCTGCTGGTACTGACCGTGCTGCCCGGTATGGTCAATATCTACAATCTGCATAGTGCCGAGACCCTGCTGCATCCGTGGCTCAGCACCTCCTATGACCAGCTGGTGCCGGACTGGTGGCAGCGGCTCTATCCCATCACCTATTACTTTTTAGGAGGCTATCTCCGGGCCCATGTGGACATCAAGCGCCTGCGGACCGGGCGGCTGGCGGCCCTTCTGCTGCTGGCAGTGCTGTGCTTCGGCGGCTACAACGTCTGGCGCAATCAGGGCATCCCCTTCGTCTGGGGCAGCTGGTGCGACTGGGGGAGCCTGCAAAACGTGGTGGACACGGTGCTGGTATTTCTTCTGCTGAACTCCATCCGATATTCCACCCCCCCTACTTCCATTGCACGCTTTACCGGCTATCTCTCCAAGCTGACCCTCGGTGCCTATCTGGTGTCGTGGATACCGGACAACTACCTGTACACCATGCTGAAATCTGCCGTCCCCTCGGTGACGGATCAGCTGAACTACTTCCCCCTGACGGTGGGCGGCACCATCCTCATCTCCCTGCTGCTGGCCGCCGTGGTGGAGTGCTGCGTCTCGCTGCTGATGCGTCTCGCTGCTGATGCGTCTGCTCCGCCGCGCCGCCAAGGCGGGAACCGCCGGCACAGCTCAGGCATAGGATGATGCGGGGGCAGCGCCGGTCAGGGATTTTCCCCGGCGGCGTATAAATCCGGCGGCTGCGTGGGAGAATGAAGTTGACCCGCTGCGGCGGGTACTTCTTCCGGCGGAGTGTGGACTTTGTGGATACCAATGTCAGACGTGGAGAGATCTACTATGCCGATCTCAGCCCTGTGGTGGGCAGTGAGCAAGGCGGCGTGCGTCCGGTGCTCATCGTGCAGAACGACACCGGCAACCGCCACAGCCCCACCGTCATCGCAGCGGCCATCACCTCCCAGACGGGGAAGGCCAAGCTGCCCACCCATATCGAGGTGGCGGCCCAGTGCTGCGGCCTGCCCAAGGATTCGGTGATCCTGTTGGAGCAGATCCGTACGCTGGATAAGCGGCGGCTGCGGGAGCGGATGGGTAAGGTGGACGGAACGGTGATGCAGCGGGTAGACGCCGCCATTGCCGTGAGCTTCGGACTGTCCAACAGCCGTCTGGTATGACGCTACATACCGGACGGAGCATAAAAGGGAGGGCCAGTGCATAGAATGCGCTGGCCCTCCCTTTTTATTTGTTGTGGGGGAGATTCGCTTTCGCCCGCCGGAAAATACCTCTCATCCTGTCATTCCGAAACCAGTCCGCAAACTGGTCGTGGGAATCCGCATTTCTTAGCGGTAGACGCACAGGTCCCGTCATCAGAGTGGGAGCGGCAGCGGGTCTGTTGCTGCGTCAATTCCCCTTACGTCCCCTATCGAATGAAACTCTTGAAGGCAAAGGAAGTCCAGAAACCTTGGTGTCTGGCGGCTCTTTTGCCTACTTTTCCAGCTGTTGGGAAAAGTAGGCCGCCGGAGGCACGTTCCTTATGCAAAATGCTCCACTGAAAGGAGGTCACCATGGAAAATCGAACCACCCTGCGCTGGGGCGCACAGGAGGTAGGCCGCCTGACGGCGGCGCCGGAGGGAGCAGACACCTGCTTCCGGGCAGAATACCGGCTGACGGAGGGCCTGTGGCGGCTCTACGCTGTGGGCCGTCAGAACCGGCTGCTGCTGGGCTGCGCCGAGGGCGGGCAGGGTATCCTCCAGCGGCGATTCTCCCGGCAGCTGACGGAGGGGCTGGGAGCGCTGCTGGGCGGGGCAGCGGAGCCGGTATCCGCCCCGGAGGATTGGCGTCCCGTATGGGCCGGAGAGTTTCCCGGACTGGCACTGCCGGAGGGCGCTCTGTGCCGCCGGGCCGGACGGCGGCGGTATCTGGCCCTGCCCTTCCGGGAGGACGGCCCCTTCCCGCTGACGGGGCTGTTCTGTCTGGCCAGTGTCCGAACCCTCCGGGGCCGGGAGTGGGCCATTTTTGCACTGGAGGACCGGGAGACATAAAAAAATTTACATTTACGCTACCATATCTTGTAGGAATGTGGTATACTACTCCCAAACTGGCGGACTATCCGCCGAAAAACGGGAGGCGGAAGCATATGAGATGTCCCTATTGCGGATTCCGGGAGAGTAAGGTCGTGGATTCACGGCCCGCCGACGAGGGCAGCAGCATTCGCCGCAGGCGGGAGTGCCTGTCCTGCGAGAAGCGTTTCACCACCTACGAGACGGTGGAGAGCCTGCCCATGGTGGTCATCAAGAAGGACGGCAGCCGCCAGAGCTTTGACCGCAGCAAGATCCTTCGGGGCATCCAGCGCTCCTGCGAGAAGCGGCCGGTGCCGGTGGCGGACATGGAACGCATGGCCAGTGAGATCGAGCAGGAGGTGCAGAACTCTCTGGAGCGGGAGGTCAGCACCGAGATCATCGGCGAGAAGGTCATGGAGAAACTGAAAAAGGCCGACGAGGTGGCCTATGTGCGCTTTGCCTCGGTGTATCGTCAGTTCAAGGACATCAACACCTTCATGAGTGAGCTGAACAAGCTCCTCAGCGAAAAATGATCACAGGATATTCCGAATGCTGATGCGCTCCAGCGCATCCAGCGCATCCAGCTGACATTGCAGCTCTGCCAGCTCCGGCAGCAGGGCCTGCGAGTCCCCGGTATCGCACAGAGTACGGCAGCGGGCCAGCAGCGTCTGCACCTCATCGAGGGTGCTATGGTGCACCACGATGTGCAGATAGATCTGGGCTTCGTCCCAGTCTGCCGCCAGAGCGTCCAGTTCCCGGCGGGCCTCCGGCCAGCGCTCCGACCGGGCGTATCGGGCGGTCTCGGCAGCCATGCCGGACCACCGGTCCGTGTGCTGCCGCAGCAAAAGCCCGTTGGCGATGCACAGTCCCAGCAGCAGAAGGATCGTCACCGTCGGCAGGATCAGCGCACGTCTCATGCCTTCCCCTCCTTGGGCAGGCATACCACGCTGCCCGCCTCATCCACCGACAGCAGGAACACCTCACGGGGTGACCGGACCCCGGCGTCCCGAAGCCGGGCCTGAAGCCACCCATCGTCCAGCCCCAGCCGCTCCATGCTGCGGCGCAGCAGGCGGCCGTCGCTGATGACCACGGTGGGCAGGGTCTGTGGATCCTCCGGCTGGAGAGACAACTGCCGTGGTGTCACCGGCTGGCAGTCCGCCCGCGGCAGGACGGACAACTGACCGCTGGTCTCCAGCACAGCGTACTTCACCTCCTGCAGATCGGAGATGCCCTGTCCCCGCAGGGCCTCCAGCAGCTCATCCACCGTCAGGCGGTTGCGGCGCATGGCATCCTGCAGGATGTGGCCGCTGCGGATGATCAGGGTCGGCTCCCCGCACAGAAGCGTGCGGAAGCGGACGCTGCGGAGACTTCCATAGCTGAGGAGCATGGACAGCGACAGCAGCGTGACGATGGGGACGATGCCGTTAACCAGAGGGATGCCGAAATCCTGCATGGGGACGGAGGCCAGATCGCTGAGCAGCATGGTCAGTACCAGCTCAATGGGCTCCAGTTCTCCGATCTGACGCTTGCCGGTGATGCGAAGTCCTGCAATCAGCAGGAGATAAAGAATGACGGTGCGGAAAAATGCCGTTGCCATGAATAAGCGCCCTCCTTTTCCGGCAGTATTTGCCGCAGGAGGGAAAATTATCCACGATAGAAGCAGCCAAGGCTGTTTTTATAAAGACGCAGCAGAGAAAGGAGGCCATGGGAATATCCCATCACAAGCGCCAGTGCCTGCCCTCCGGCAGGACAACGAGGAGGAGAGAGGATCGAGCGTTTCGGCGGAAGCTCTCCCGTGCCGCTTCGGGTGCGTGACGCAGCCGGTAAATATGCGGGTGACCGCAAAACAGAGAGGCTGTGACCGGAGTGGCTCATGCGGATGGACTGCGTATCCGCATGGGCCGATGAATCAAGCGATTTCAGGAGGAATTTTAAGATATGTGCGGAATTGTAGGATACGTGGGCCAGCAGGAAGCGGCTCCCATCCTGTTGGACGGTCTGCGCCGTCTGGAGTACCGGGGCTACGACTCGGCGGGTATCGCCGTGTGCGGCGATGGGCAGCTGCGGGTGAAGAAGTCCCGTGGCCGACTGCAGGTGCTCAGCGATCTGACCCACGACGGGGCGGATCTGCCGGGCCATCTGGGCATCGGCCACACCCGCTGGGCCACCCACGGGGAGCCCAACGACATCAACGCCCACCCCCATGTGAGCCAGAGTGGCCGCATCGCCGTGGTACACAACGGCATTATCGAAAACTACGCCGAGCTGAAGGAGCAGCTGCTCCACAAGGGCTACGGCTTCCGGTCCGAGACGGACACGGAGGTGGTAGCCCAGCTGCTGGACTACTACTATGCCGACTGCGGCGACATCTTTGAGGCCATGATCCGGATGCTCCACGCCGTGGACGGGGCCTATGCTCTGGGCATCATCTGCGCCGACTACCCGGACCGTCTGCTGTGCGCCCGAAAGGATGCGCCGCTGCTGCTGGGCTTCGGTGAGGGGGAGAACATGATTGCCTCCGACGTGACGGCCATCATCCGCCACACACGGGACATCGCCTATCTGGACGACGGCGAGCTGGCCATCCTCAGTGCTAAGGGCATCCGGGTATACGACAGCCAGATGCGCCCCATCGAGAAGGAACACCGCCATGTGGACTGGGACGTGGCCGCCGCCGAAAAGGGTGGGTACGAGCACTTCATGCTCAAGGAGATCCACGAGCAGCCCCGTGCCATCCGAGAGGCCACGGCCGCCCGGATCCAGGGCGGTCAGGTGGTGCTGCGGGACCTGAACATGACGGATCAGCAGATCCGGGACATCAACAAGATCTTCATTGTGGCCTGCGGATCGTCGTATCACGTGGGGATGGTGGGCAAGTACAATCTGGAGCGGATGCTGCGGCGCAGCGTGGAGGTGTGTCTCGCCTCCGAGTTCCGGTACAGCGATCCCATCGTGGGCAAGGGCGATCTGGTCATCGTCATCAGTCAGTCCGGCGAGACGCTGGACACCATGGCGGCCCTGCGGGAGGCCAAGCGCCGGGGCGCCCACATCCTGAGCATCGTTAACGTGGTAGGCTCCTCTATCGCACGGGAATCCCATACGGTGCTCTATACGTGGGCCGGGCCGGAGATCGCCGTGGCCACTACCAAGGCATACAGCACCCAGATGGCGGTGCTGAATCTGCTGGGACTGTATTTCAGTCAGGTCATGGGGACGCTGGATCACGCGGTGTACAGCGCTATGGTTCGAGGCATCGAAAAGCTGCCGGAGCAGATGGAGCGTATTCTGGAGCAGGCGGAGCACATCCACGACATCGCCAAGCGCTGCGCCGACCGGGAGGATGTGTTCTTCATCGGTCGGAATCTGGACTACGCCCTGTCGCTGGAGGGGAGCCTGAAGCTCAAGGAGATCAGCTATATCCACTCCGAGGCCTACGCCTCCGGCGAGCTGAAGCATGGCACCATTTCCCTCATTGAGGATGGCACGCTGGTCATTGCGCTGGGGACATATACCCCGCTGTTTGACAAGGCCATGAGCAACGTGGTGGAGGTGCAGGCCCGTGGCGCACAGGTACTGGCCCTGACCACTGAGAGCCATGCCGGGGAGATGGGCAAGCGTGTCCCCATGCTGATGACCATTCCCGACACCGAGGAGATGCTGCTGCCCCAGCTGGGCGTGGTGCCGCTGCAGCTGCTGAGCTACTACATTGCGCTGGAGCGTGGCTGCGACATCGACAAGCCCCGGAATCTGGCCAAGAGCGTCACGGTGGAGTAGGCTCTCTGTCCCGTTTTTCCTGCGGAAAACCGAAAAAATCAACAAAAACCTGCGGTACCGTGTACCGCAGGTTTTTTATTTCTCTCCCTCACACGTTTTCGCCGTGGGGCAGGTCCGGATAGGGAATAATGGGCGGTTGCTGGGGCCGGTGGGGCGCAAGGAGCTTCTCCATCCAGACCATGTCGTACCAGCGGCCGAACTTATAGCCGCAGCGGCGGAAGGTCCCGGCCAGCGTGAAGCCCAGATGCTCATGGAACTGGGCGCTGTTGCGGGTGAGATACTCGTCCTCCGCCTCCGGCCAGCCGATGCAGGCGTAGAGGTTCAGCACCCCCATCTGCGCCAGCCGCTGTTCCAGCGCCGTATACAGCTGCCGCCCCAACCCCATTTTCCGGGCGTCGCGGGCCAGATAGATGGTCAGCTCACAGCTCCAGTCATAAGCGGCCCGACCCACAAAAGCCCCGGCGTAGGCGTAGCCCTGCACCGTGCCGTCCACCTCCGCCACCAGATAGGGGTAGCGGCTCATGATGTGCCGCATCCGTCGGCAAAACTCCTCCTGCGTGGGGGTGGTATATTCGAAGCTGATGGCGGTATGCTGAACATAGTAGCTGTAAATTTCCAGCAGACGGGGCGCATCGGAGATACAGGCGTCCCGGATAATGATAGACATGGCGTGTTCCTCCCGGACAATGGAATCGATTGCATTTAAGTATAGTGCCGGGGCCAAAAATGTCAAGAAAAATCGCTTCTTGACAGGGCCCGCTTTTGATACTACACTTTTGAACCATAGGGAGGGATGTTCATGGAGAGCGGACAGCTGCGAAAGCTGAACCTGTGCTACGCCGGGATCCAGAGTCTTTACTGGGCGGGCTTTGCCGCCATCTGGGCTTTTTTGTCGGTGCTGCTTCTATACCGTGGCTTCAGCAACAGCCAGATCGGTACGGTGTCTGCGCTGGCGCTGCTGATGCCCTTGGCGGTGCAGCCGGTGCTGGCATCACTGGCGGACCGGGACCGACGCTTCACCAGCCGCCGTCTGGCCATGGCTCTGACGGGGCTTCTGCTGCTGTGCGCCGTGGGACTGTGGTGCTCCGCCGGGAGCATGGTGGTGACGGCGGCCCTGTATGTGCTGGTGGGCATCTCTCTGACGGCCACAGCCCCCTTCCACAGCGCCATGGCCATGGAGCTGCAGCAGCATGGCGTGGCCCTGAACTACGGCCTGAGCCGGGGTCTCGGCTCCGCCTGCTACGCCGCATCGGTGCTGGTGCTGGGCGTGGTGGTGGAGCGGTACGCCCCTACGGCGGTGCTGCCGGTATTTGCCGGGGAAATGCTGCTGCTCCTGCTGCTGACGTGGCGCTTCCGGGCCTCCCCCACGGCGGAGGCCGCCGCAGGAAGCAGCCCGGTGCTGTCCGTGGGACAGGTGCTGCGGCGTTACCCCGCCTACACATGGCTTCTGGTGGGCTGTGCGCCGCTGATGGCCTGCCACAGCGCCACCTGCACCTACATGATCCATATCGTGGGCAAGGTGGGCGGCAGCGAGAGCATGATGGGCTCGGCGCTGGCGGTGGCGGCGTTTCTGGAGCTGCCCGCCATGGGCCTGTTCAGCCGGGTGCGGCGGAAGGTACCGTTGGCGTGGCTGCTGATCTTCTGCGCCGTCTTCTTCGTCATCCGGGCCGGGCTGTTCTGGGCAGCCCGGTCGGTGCCGGTGCTGTATCTGGCGGCGGCGCTGGACTTCTTCGAGTACGGCATTTTCATCCCCGCCACGGTATACTATGTGGCCGAGCACATTGACCCGGCCAATCAGGTGAAGGGCCAGTCCCTCATGGGCATGGCCACCACCGGCGTCGGCTCCGCCTTCGGCAACTTCGTCAGCGGCCAGCTGCTGGACCGGGCCGGCGTAAATGGGATGCTGCTGTTCTGCACCATCTGCGCCACGGTGGGTCTACTGGTGGTCATCTATGCCGTGCGGAAGAAATAAATGTAAGAAACAGGCCGGAAGTCAAGTACTTCCGGCCTGTCAGCGTGTCGAAAAAGCCTTTTCGACACGCTGAGGCATTTTTCAGAACTTCAAAAAGTTCTGAAAAATGGGGATCATCATCGTGCAGGACACCCTTCCCGGGTTTCCCGCACACACCCTTCCGCCCCGTTGACGAAGGGCTCTCACTTTTTTGATAGGCTCACAGGACGGTCAAGGCTTGCCTTTATTCTCCACCGTCGCTTTTGGTCTGCTGAAACGCCGTGAAGCGCACCGACAGCAGCAGCTTCCCTTCCCGTGAAAGCTCTGCATACACCGGCTCCTCCTCTGCCAGCCACACGGTACACACCACCTTCTCGCCGTCGGCATCTGTGGTGTCCAGCGCCAGCCGCAGGCAGGGGATATCCTCCAGCGTCTCCTCCCCCACCTCCAGCACATACCCCTCCGCCAGCGCCCGCAGCAGATAGGGGATGCAGTTGGCCGGAGACACGGTGTCCCCCACTCCTGCCGCCAGCGCCGGACCGTCATACTGGATCAGCAGCTTCTCCCCGGTGACGGTGGCGGACAGCCCCGCCAGCTCCTCCGGGGCCATCACCGTGGTGGTGGCCGTGTCTTTTGTCCGGTCACAGGTGCAGCGCACCGTGAAGCTGCGAGTCTCCCCCCCCGGATGGCTCACGATCTCCGCCTCTGCCACGGCCCCCGTCAGGGCCGCATACCGCTGCTGCACCGCCTGCGCCTCAGCCGCATCCTTCTTCCCGCAGCCGCACAGCAGCAGGCACAGCGCCGCCGCCAGATACATTCCTCGTTTCAACGTCTCCTCCCTTCCGGAAGGCTCTCCGTTTCCCGCCGTCTCTCTATTCCGTCACTTCCCGCAGGGCCTGCGGCAGACGCTCCAGAAGATCCGTGGGTGTCATGCCCCACTGTCCCTTCTCCTGCGCCGCCAGATCCCCGGCCCGGCCGTGGAGCCATACGGCGCAGCAGCAGGCATCGAAGGCGTCCATGCCCAGTCCCAGCAGAGCCAGCACCACCCCGGACAGTACGTCGCCGCTGCCGCCCTTGGCCATGCCGCAGTTGCCGGTGGTGTTCACCCGGCACCGGCCGTCCGGCCCGGCCACCACGGTCCCCGGCCCCTTCAGCACCACCACGGCCTCGGACCGGCGGGCAAAGTCCTCCGCCGCCGCAGTCCGCCCTTGGGACAGATTGCCGCCTACCCGGAGGAACTCTCCCTCATGGGGTGTCAGCACCGTCACCCGGCCACGCCGTCGCTCCCATTCATCCATATGCCCCGCCAGCGCATTTATGCCGTCGGCATCCAGCACCAGCGGCTGGGGCAGATCCATCAGCCGCCGCACCAGCGCATCCGTCTGCCGGCCCCGGCCCAGACCGCAGCCCAGCAGCACGGCGTCGCAGCCCGCCGCACGCCGCCGGATAGTCTCCTCCGCCAGCAGGGACAGCCGTCCCTCCGCCTCCGGCAGGGGAAAGGGCATGGCCTCGTCGCTTTTCACCGCCGCCACCGGCCAGATACTCTCCGGCACCCCCAGAAACACCAGTCCCGCCCCGGAACGCACCGCCCCACGGCTGGCAAATACCGGCGCTCCGGTATAGCCCACGCTGCCGCACAGGCACAGCACCTTACCGAAGGTACCCTTGTGGCCCTCCGGGTCCCGGCGAGGCAGCAGCCGCCTCACAAGCTCCCCGCCAATCGGCTCGACTTTTCTCTCCTGCTCCATGATCCGCCCTCCCGCATTGTAAATTCTGGGGAGAGTATACCACACTTTCTCCAAAAAACACACCCCCTCCCCATTTTGGCCGGGGCCGTATTGACATCCGCCGCCGTATCCCCTATACTTGGATAAACGAAATCTTCAGGAGGTACGACCTATGCTTTCTTCCACCAGACAGTTCACCGATGCCATGGACAACAAGGGCATCAAATATGAGTACAAGGGTACTACCGACTCCGGCAAAGACATTGTCGTGCTGGGCTATACCTGCGAGAACATCTCCACCCTGACGCTGCGTTTTTTCTTCGATGAGGACTGCGAGGCGGTGGCCATCCGGATGTTCGATCTGGTGAAATTCCCGGAGAGCAAGCTGCCCACCATGCTGGCTGCCATCAATCAGCAGAACGCCAGGTTCCGCTTCGTGAAGTTCGTCATCGATACCAATGACCACACCGTGCAGGCGGAGGCCGACGTGGCCTTCCGCAGCCACGATGTGGGGGATATCTGTCTGGAGTATGTCTCCCGGTGCATCAACATCTGTGACGATGCCTACCCGGAACTGATGAAGGCCCTCTGGGGCTGAGCGCCATACCGACCCCGTCGGAGGAGGGACAGCCGTCCCTCCTCCGGTTTTTCGCCGTTTTCTCCCGGCGGCGGACAAATTCCCCCTTGCAAGTTTCTCCCGGCTGTGGTATAAGTATGGTAGGTAAATGCGTTGAACGGGAAGTTCCGCAGGAAACGCCTTTCCAAGAGAGGACCGGCCATCGGCTGGAAGCCGGTTCGTCAGGCGCTGTGGTGTTCGCCCGGGAGCAGCCGTGAGGAAATGCACGGACGGGTCATCCTCCGTTATGGGGAAACGAGTGCGCAGCTGCTGCTGCGAAGCTGGGTGGTACCACGGAAGTTCTATGCCTTTCGTCCCAAGTTATTTGGGAGGAAGGGCTTTTTTCGTCCCAAAAATCTGATCCGATACGGAGGAGGACCCACATGAAAGAAAAACTGACACAACTGCTGCAGGAGGGCAAGGACCGCATCGATGCCGTCCGCAGTGAAGCGGAGCTGCAGGAGGTCAAGGCCCTGCTGCTGGGCAAGCAGGGCAGCCTGACGGGGCTGCTGAAGGAGCTTCCCAAGCTGGACGCCGCCCTGCGGCCGGAGATGGGCAAGGCGGTGAATCAGGCCAAGGCCCAGCTGACGGCGCTGCTGGATCAGCGGCGGGAGGAGCTGAAGCTGAAGGCCTCCGAGGTATCGCCGGACTTCGATATCTCCGTCCCCGGCATCCTGCCCCCGTCCGGCGGTCTGCACCCCATCACCCAGATGTGCTACGACCTTAACGACGCCTTCCGCTCTATGGGCTTCGAGATTTTCGAGGAGTCCGACATCACCAGTGAGCTGTACGGCTTTGACAACCTGAACTTCCCCCCCAACCACCCCGCCCGCGAGAGCATGGACACCTACTGGCTGGAGGGTCACGACAAGGGCGAGTGCTGGGATAAGCTCTGCCTGCGCCCCCACCTCACCGGCGGCTCCGTGCGGTATATGCAGACCCACAAGCCCCCCTACCGCTTCGTGTACCCCGGCCGGGTGTACCGCAACGAGACCACCGATGCCCGCCACGAGCGTGCCTTCTTCCAGTATGAGGCCCTCATCGTGGACAAGGACTTCACCTTCGCCTCCGGCAAGGTGATGATCAAGAGCATCCTCTCCAAGGTGTTCGGCCGGGATGTCCCGGTGCGGATGCGGGCGGGCTTCTTCCCCTTCGTGGAGCCCGGCTTCGAGATCGACATGGGCTGTCTGGTCTGCGGCGGCAAGGGCTGCAGCGTGTGCAAGCACGTGGGCTGGATCGAGATCATGCCCGGCGGCACGCCTCACCCCAATGTCCTGCGGGCGGCAGGGCTGGACCCGGATGAATACACCGGTTTCTATGTCAACATCGGTCTGGACCGGCTGGTGATGATGCGCTACGGCGTGGACGACGTCCGCCTGTTCCACAGCGCCGATCTCCGGTTCCTGCGTCAGTTCCATTAAGGGAGGGTACGACACATGAAAGTTTCACTGAATTGGATCAAGGATTATGTAAAGCTCCCGGAGGATATGGACCTGACCCGTCTGGCCTATGACCTGACCATGTCCACCGTGGAGGTGGAGGGGGCCGAGGACCTGGCCAAGCGCTTCGAGCATATGCTGGTGGGCGTGGTGACGGAGGTTTATCCCCATCCCAACGCCGACAAGCTGCGGATCTGCCGGACGGATATCGGCGGCGGCGATATCCGGGAGATCGTCTGCGGCGGCACCAACCTCACCGCCGGGATGCGGGTGGCCGTGGCCTGCCCCGGCGCCCTGTGCCGCTGGCACGGCGAGGGTGAGCCGGTGGAAATTAAGGAATCCAAGCTGCGGGGCGTCAAGAGCTACGGCATGATCTGCGCCGCCTCCGAGATCGGGCTGGGGGATCTGTTCCCCACCGATGAGGAGGCCCACATTCTGGACCTCAGCGCCTTTGACGTAGCCGCCGGCACCTCCATTGCCGATGCGCTGGACCTTCACGACATCATTCTGGAGATCGACAACAAGTCTATGACCAACCGCCCCGACCTGTGGGGCCACTACGGTCTGGCCCGTGAGATCGCCGCCCTGTACGGGCTGCCCCTGTCCCGGTTCCGGCCCTTCCCCCGTGATCTGCCTGCCGGCGACCTGACGGTGACGGTGGAGGACCCGGAGCGCTGCCCCCGGTACATCGGGGCTGAGCTCACCGGCGTGTGCGTCAAGTCCTCCCCCTTCTGGATGCAGAGCCGCCTGTGGCGTGCGGGGATGCGGCCCATCAATGCGCTGGTGGATATCACCAACTATGTGATGCTGGCCACCGGTCAGCCCACCCATGCCTTCGACTCCGACAACATTCAAGGCCATATCATCGTCCGCCGGGCCAAGGAGGGCGAAAAGCTGCTGCTGCTCAACGGCAAGGACCTCTCCCTCTCCGCCGACGATCTGGTCATTGCCGACGATGCCGGTGTTGTGGCGCTGGCGGGCGTCATGGGCGGTGCCAAGGACTCCATCCTGCCCACCACCCACAAGGTCATTCTGGAGGTGGCCAACTTCAATGCCGCCGGCGTCCGCCGGACGGCTCTGCGGTACGATAACCGCACCGAGGCCTCCTCCCGCTATGAAAAGGCCATCGACCCCCAGCGCTGCGATCAGGCGCTGGAGCTGGCGGCGGAGCTGTTCCGCCAGCTGTATCCGGAGGTGCAGTTCACGGGCCTTGTGGACCACTACCCCGCCCCCATGGCCTGCAAGGAGCTGGACGTGGCTCTCAGCTGGCTGGAACGCCGTCTGGGCAAACCCCTGACGCAGGAGGATGTATCTCATAAGCTGGGCCTGCTGGGCTTTACCACCTCCTTCATCGGCGACACCATGCACGTCACCGTTCCCTCCTGGCGCTCCACCGGCGACGTGTCTATTCAGGCGGACATTATGGAGGAGGTAGCCCGGATGTACGGCTACGAGAACTTCGAGGCCGCCCCCATCACCACCTCCTTCGACGGGGCCATCAACCAGCTGGATAAGGATCTGGAGCGGCGCATCAAGGAGTATCTGGCCATCCGCTGCGGGCTACAGGAAATTTTCACCTACCCGTGGATGGACGAGCAGTATGTAAACGCCATCCTGCAGGATACTACCGGCATCCTGTCCCTGTCCACGCCCCCCTCCCCCACGGAGAAGATGATCCGCTCCTCCCTGCTGCCCAATCTCTGCAAGGCAGTGGTAAAGAACGAGCGCTACTTCACCGACTTCTCCCTCTTTGAGACGGCGCAGGTATTCCGGGACGAGAACTACACCGCTCCCTACGATGAACGGGAGAAGCTGCCCTCCCAGCGCAAGCATCTGGGTGCCGCCTTCGTGGGCAGCGACAAGGACATCACCACCCTGTTCCGCCGGGCCAAGGGCGTGGTGGAGGCCATGCCCCGCTACACCCATATGGAGGCCTATACCCTCCGTCAGGTGGAAAAGCCCGTGTGGGCCGACACCGTGGTGTGGCTGAACCTGTATCTGGGCGAGGAGCACATCGGTGATCTGGCCCTGCTGAGCAAGAAGGTATCCATGGAGTGCGGCATCAAGAATCTGGCGGTGATGCTGCTGGAGCTGGACATGGACGCATTGATCCCCTTCCGCTCCCGCACCAACACCTTCACCCACCTGCCGGAGTACCCCATGACGGACTACGACGTGTCGGTGCTGGTAGACGGCGAGACCCCGTGGGATGCTATGCGGGACGCTATTCTGGAAAAGCGCCACGAGCTGCTCCACGGCGTATCCTTTGTGGACGAGTACCGGGGCAAGCAGGTGCCGGAGGGCAAGAAGTCCGTGACCCTGCGTCTGACCATCGGTTCTGCGGAAAAGACCCTGACCTCTCAGGAGATCGAGGCCTGCGCCGCCTCCGCCGTGAAGCGGCTGGCAAAGCACGTGGGCGCCGAGCTGCGGGGAAAATAAAAGAACCGTCATTTGCCGCTTTCCCTCTTTACAGAACGGGAAAAAAGCCGTATAATGAGTAACAGAGTACGGAAGGAGGTGTGTCCCCATGGAAGATTTCACCCGCAAATTCAACGCCGCACAGGACAAATCCGTGCAAATTCATCACGTTTTGACCACCGTTTACGAGGCGCTGAAGGAGAAGGGCTACGACCCCATCAACCAGATCGTGGGCTACATCCTGTCCGAGGACCCCACCTACATCACCAACCACAACTCCGCCCGCACCCTCATCTGCAAGGTGGATCGGGACGAGCTGCTGCAGGCTCTGGTGAAGAATTATCTGGACATCGACTGATGCCCCCCCGCAAGTAAAAAAGGGACGCCCGGAGGATATCCTCCGGGCGTCCCTTTTCCCCTCTCCCGCCGCCGCATATTGACATTTTCCGTCATGTCAGTTATAGTATCCATCATACACTGCATCGTATGTCCATCATTCCTACCCATCTCTACGGACTATGAGGATCATTATTATGCTGAACATCCAACATCTGACCAAGGTCTATGGTGAAAAGAAAGCCGTGGACAATCTGTCCCTGCACATCGCCCCCGGCGAAATTTACGGCTTCATCGGCCACAACGGCGCCGGTAAGACCACCACCCTCCGCTCCGTGGTGGGCATCCTGCAATTCGACGCCGGGGAGATCACCATCGGCGGCAAGTCCATCCGCACCGACCCCATCGCCTGCAAGCGGGAGCTGGCTTATATCCCCGATAACCCCGACCTGTACGACTACATGACCGGCATTCGGTATCTCAACTTCATCGCTGACATCTTCGGCGTCAGCTCGGAGGTGCGCGGGCAGCGCATCCACGACTACGCCGCCCGCTTCGAGCTGACGGACGATCTGGCTCAGCCCATCGCCGCCTACTCCCACGGCATGAAGCAGAAGCTGGCCATCATCTCCGCATGGCTCCACCAGCCCCGTCTCATCATCATGGATGAACCCTTTGTGGGTCTGGACCCCAAGGCCTCCCATCTGCTCAAGGGCATGATGCGGGAGTTCTGCGACGCAGGCGGCGCCATCTTCTTCTCCACCCATGTGCTGGAGGTAGCGGAAAAGCTCTGCGACAAGGTAGCCATCATCCGTGGCGGCAAGCTGATCCGCTCCGGCACCATGGAGGAGGTCAAGGGCGACGACTCTCTGGAGGAGGTCTTTCTGGAGCTGGAGGGCGAGTCATGCTGAAGCTTCTTGTCAAAAAGCAGCTGACGGAGATCTTCCGTGCCTACCTCTACGATGCCAAGAAGAACCGGGCCCGCTCCAAAGCGGCCACCGTGGGCTACCTCGTATTCTTCGTTTTCATCATGGTGGGTATCATCGGCGGGATGTTCACCCTTCTGTCCCTTACCATGTGCCGGAGCATGGCCGAGGCCGGCATGAGCTGGTTTTACTTTGCCATCATGGGCCTTATGGCCATCCTGCTGGGTGCCTTCGGCAGCGTGTTCACCACCTATTCCAGCCTCTACCTGCCCAAGGACAATGACCAACTGCTCTCCCTCCCCATTCCGGTGAATACCCTCATCGCCGCCCGGCTGCTGGGGGTGTACCTCATGGGCCTCATGTACTCCGGCGTGGTGGTGCTGCCGGCCATCATCGTCTATTGGGTAACCGTCTCTGCCGCTCCTCTGCACCTGCTGGCAGGCGTTCTGTTCCTGCTGCTGATCTCCCTGTTCGTCATGGCCATCTCCTGCCTGCTGGGCTGGGTGGTGGCCAAGGTCAGCCTGAAGCTGAAGAACAAAAGCTTCGTCACCGTGGTGCTGTCTCTGGTATTCTTCGGCCTGTACTACTACTTCTTCTCCTTCAAAGCCAACTCCCTGCTAACGGAGCTGCTGCAGAACATCGCCCTCTACGGCGATAAGGTCCGCTCCTCCGCCTACCCCGTGTACCTCTTCGGTCAGGCGGGAGCCGGCGATCCCCTGTCCATGCTGCTTCTGACGGCAGCCATCGCCGTGCTGTTCGGCCTGACGTGGCTGCTGCTCTCCCGCAGCTTCCTCTCCATCGCCACGGCCTCCGGCCATGTGGGCCGCAAGGTCTACCGGGCCAAGGCCGTCCGGTGCCGGAGCATTTCCTCCGCCCTGCTGGACCGGGAGCTGCGCCGCTTCACCTCCAGCGCCAACTATATGCTCAACTGCGGCTTCGGCACGATATTTCTGGTGCTGGCCTCCGGCTTCCTCCTGTGGCAGGGCCGGGAGCTGCTGGAACTGGTGTCGCAGTCCTTCCCTGAAAGATCCGGTGCCATGCCGGTGCTGCTGGCCTTCGTCCTGTGCCTGCTCAGCGCCATGAACGACACCACCGCCCCCTCCGTCTCGCTGGAGGGCAAGCAGCTCTGGCTGGCCCAGTCTCTGCCGGTATCCCCGTGGCAGGTGCTGCGGGCCAAGCTGCGGCTCCAGCTGCTGATTACCGTGCCGCCTATGCTGCTGTGCCTTGTGTGCTTGCTGGCGGTGTACCCCGGTTCCCCTCTGGAGCTGCTGTTCATCGCCGTCACCGCCCTGTCCTATGCCCTGCTGATGGCTCTGCTGGGCCTGTTCCTGGGCTTGAAAATGCCCAACCTCAGCTGGACCAACGAGGTGGTTCCCATCAAGCAGAGTGCCTGCGTGGCCCTCTCCCTCTTCAGCGGCTGGATCGTAGCCGCCATCCCCGGCGCCCTCTACCTGCTGACCGGCATCGGCAGCTTGGACCCGCTGCTCTATCTCTCCGTCGTCACGGCGCTGGTGCTGATTCTCTCCGCCGTGCTGTCCCTTTGGGTGAAAAAGACCGGCAGCCGCATCTTTGCCTCCCTGTGATCCCCCATACATGAAGAAGAGACGCCGTATGCCACTGGCATACGGCATCTCTTTTTCATGTGAGCTTCTTTCCCATCTCCAGCCGCACCTCGTGGGCCTCCGGGTCGTGGTTGGAGTAGGCATACAGGTCGAAGCCGATGATCTCAAACCCGCACTTCCGATAAAAGGCAATGGCCCGCTCGTTGCAGGTCTGTGTCTCCAGCACCGCCATCCGCATGGGGGCCGCCTCCTCCAGCATCTTCTCCATCAGAGCGGTGGCCACGCCGCAGCGCCGGTGCTTCTCCTGAAAAATGCACAGATTGCTGATGCGCCATCGGTGGTTCCACGACTCCGGAGAGCCCTCCGCAATGCCCAGCAGCTCTCCATCCTGAAAAGCGCCGTACACCACCGGAGCCTCCAGCCACTCCCCGAACAGGGTGTCTTTGAAGGACCGCTCCTCCACCTTTCCGAAGGAATGGTGCTCCATCCGGAATCCATCCTCCACCGGCACGATATCCCAGCAGCCTCCGGTCTGATACCGTGCCGTGAAGCCATACCCCCGCCACTGGACGGGATCCAGCTTCTTGATCTCCATATCGCTCCTCCTTACAGGGCCGTCCCCTTCTTGGGGACATACAGGCGGCTCATGTCCACTCCCTCCAGCCTCAGCAGCTGCACCTTGCGCTCCAGTCCCCCGGCATAGCCGGTGAGACTCCCGTCGCTGCCCACCACCCGATGACAGGGGACGATGATGGAGATGGGGTTGTGTCCCACAGCGCCACCCACCGCTTGGGCCGACATCTGCCGCAGGCCCCGCTTCCGGGCCACGGCCTCCGCCAGCGCCCTATAGGTGGTGGTCTTGCCGTAGGGGATCTGTCGCAGCAGCGCCCACACCTCCTGCCGGAAGGGAGAGCCTGCCAGATGAAGCGGCGGCAGGAAGTCCGGCTCCCTGCCCGCAAAATAGATATCCAGCCACCGCTTGGTCTCCTCCAGCACCGGTGTCTCCTGCGGAGCGTCCTCCGGTACGCCCGGGAAATACTTCTCCCCCGCCAACCACAGGCCCGTCAGGCCCTCCTCGTCCGCCGCCAGCAGCAGCTCCCCCACCGGGGAAGCATAGCTCTGCCACGCTGTCATATCACTTCGCCCCTTTCTTTCCCTGCGGCGCATAGTCCCGCAGCTCCGGCACAGCACCTCCGGCCACCGCCCACAAATAGAGACTGGCCACGCTGCCATAGGGGCTGTACCGCCGCCGATACTTCTCAAACAGCTCCCGGCCCACCTGCCGGTGGTGATACACCATCCGCAGTCCCCGCTGGATGGCCAGATCGTCATAGCTGAAAATATCCGGTCTTTGCAGGCAGAACAGCAGGATCATCTCCGCCGTCCACACCCCCACGCCCTTCAGGGTACACAGCTGCCGGATGGCCTCCGCATCGCTGCTCTCCCGCACCGTCTCCGGGTCGAAGGCTCCGCTCTGAACCCGGAGGGCAAAGTCCGTGATGTAGGCCGCCTTGCGCCCGCTGATGCTCAGCGCCTGCAAGCCCTCCGGTCCCGCCGCCAGTACGCTCCCGCTGTCCACGGTCCCCAGCGCCTCCTGCATCCGCCGCCAGACGGTGGCCTGCGCCTTGGTGGAGATCTGCTGCCCCACGATGTGGTGTACCACGGCGGCGAACAGATCCGGGTCCACCTCCCGCCGGATCATCCCCACCCGGTCGATGACCTCCCCCATCCGCTTGTCTCTGCTCCGCAGATACTGAAGCTCCGTCTCACCATAGCCGAAATGCATCTCTCCGCCCCCTGCCTGCATCCGTTCCTCTTGTCCAGAACATTTGTTTCGAATGTACCACACCCTCTCGCCGCTGTCAACCCCCTCCGCCAAACGCCCCGTATCCCGACCTCCTTCACCCCAAAGGAGATTTTATTTGCGAATCCCGTCGCTCTATGGTGTGCGCTGGCGGCCAACATCGCCATGATGTCCGCCATCTCCGCCTTGCTCCGCGTTCTGCCGGCCGGGACGGCGGAGGGCCGGACCTTTGCCGTGGCCGCCGGTGCGGCGGCCCTTGCGCTGGTGGTGCGCTGCTTCTGCGCCACGGGAGCCGCCGCCATGAGTTTCCGCTCCTCCCGTGCGGTGAAAAAGACTCTGCTGTTTTCATTTCAACGCCCCCTCCGCACTTACATATTTGACAAAAAACTTCTACCGTAATACAACCATTCCGTCAACAGTGTCACGTGAGGCAAAGTCCGCTCCTCCCATCGGCAGCAAAATACCCCGCCTGACTGGCGGGGTATTTTATTTACCGATCCTTTTTATCGATCCCTTACTTCTTTCTCTCCTCCAGCGAGTGGGCCAGCGTCAGTAGGAAGTCGTGATCCGGCCACGAGAGGATGGCCTCCTCGGCCCGGCGGGTACACTCCTCCACGGCCGTGCGGCAGCCCTCCAGCCCCAGCACGTCCACGAAGGTGACCTTCCCCTCCTCCCGATCGGAGCCGATGGGCTTGCCGAGCACGGCCTCGTCGCCCTCCACATCCAGCATATCGTCCCGGATCTGAAAGGCCAAGCCCAGCTTGTCGGCAAAGGCGATGGCCTGCTGCCGCATGGTCGCCGGCATCCCCGACGCCACGCAGCCCAATTCCGCCGCCGCCGAGATCATGACCCCGGTTTTCAGCCGGTACATCCCCGTCAGCTCCTGTTGGGTGGATACACCGCACAGGGTATCGATCACCTGACCGGCCACCATACCGTCGGCGCCGGCGGCGTGGGACAGCACCCGGATGGCCTCCACCCGGCTCTCCGCCGACATACAGGGGGCCTCGGCAATAAGCCGGAAGGCCTCCGGCTGGAGGGCATCCCCCGCCAGTACCGCCAGCGTCTCGCCGTAGGCCTTATGGCAGGTAGGCTTTCCCCGCCGCAGGTCGTCGTCATCCATACAGGGCAGGTCGTCGTGAATGAGGGAGTAGGTGTGGACCAGCTCCAGCGCACAGGCATAAGGCAGGGCCAGGTGCCAGTCTATCCCACCCAAACGGGCCAGCTCCAGCGTCAGCACCGGCCGAATGCGCTTGCCGCCGCCCAGAAGGCTGTACCGCATGGCCTCCTGCAATCTTCCATAGGGCTTATCCGTGGAGAAAAGTCCCTCCAGATACTGCTCAATGGCCGCCTGATAGGCGGCATATCGGGTGTGAAAATCCATGGTCATTCCTCGCTTACAAATTCCGTTTCCACCGGAGCGCCGTCGGGGCCCTTCATCAGCCGCACCACCTGCTGCTCCGCCTGATCCAGCTCCGTGCGGCAGGCTGCCGCCAGCCGGGTCCCCTCCTCGAACAGGGACAGGGACTGGCTCAGAGGCACGTCCCCCTTTTCCAGCCGGGTGACGATCTCCTCCAGCCGGGTCATATTCTCTTCAAAGGTCTTGTCTGCCATCACGCTTCCTCCTTTTCCGTTACCGTGCAGCGCAGGCCGCCCTGCGCCAGCCGCAAATGAATGGTATCCCCGGACTGCACCTGCGCCGCCGTCCGCAGCACTGCGCCGTCCTCCGTCCGGGCCATGGCGTAGCCCCGGCCCAGCACCTTCAGGGGGCTCAGGGCATCCAGCTTGGCCGCCAGCGCCGCAAAGCGCCGCTGTTCCTCCTGCCACTGGGTATTGGCCGCCGTCAGCAGCTTCTGCTGCACATAGTCCAGCTGGAGCCGCTTATCCTGTACAAAGGCCAGCGGATCTGTCAGCACCCGCTTCTCCGCCAGTGCCTTCAGCCGCCGCTCCTGCCGCTCCAGCCCGTTCAGCGTTCCCTGCGCCATACGGCTGCGGAAGCTGTCCAGCCGCTGCAGCAGATCCGCCATGTCCGGCACGGCGATCTCAGCGGCATTGCTGGGGGTGGAGGCCCGGCGGTCCGCCACGAAGTCGGCAATGGTCACATCCGGCTCATGTCCCACGGCGGAGATCACCGGGATCTCTGAGGCATAGATGGCCCGTGCCACCCGCTCGTCGTTGAAGGCCCACAGGTCCTCCATGGAGCCGCCGCCCCGGCCGGTGATGAGCACGTCCGCCAGCTTCCAGCGGTTGGCGTAGCGGATGGCCCCTACGATCTCCGGCGGAGCCTCCACGCCCTGTACCCGCACCGGCAGCAGCAGCACCTTGGCAATGGGATAGCGCCGCCGCAGGATGCGGATCATGTCGTGGATCGCCGCCCCGGCAGAGCTGGTGACGATGGCGATGCGCTGGGGATATCGGGGCAGAGGCTTCTTGTGTCCCTCGTCGAACAGTCCCTCCCGGTACAGCTTGTCCTTCAGCTGTTCAAAGGCCACATACAGATCCCCCACGCCGTCCGGCGACAGCTGGGAGCAGTAGAGCTGATAGGCCCCGTCCCGTGGGAACACGCTGATGCGGCCATAGGCGATGACCTGCATCCCGTTCTCCGGCCGGAACCGCAGCTTCATGGCGCTGCCCTTGAACATGACGCACCGCAGAGCGCCCTCCCCGTCCTTCAGGGTGAAGTAGTGATGCCCGGAGGGGTATATCTTATAGTTGGACAGCTCCCCCCGGATGTAGATGCCGGAGAGCTGAGGGATGCCGTCAATGACATTTTTGATGAAGCCGTTGACCTCCGATACGGTATAGATCTGGCCTTCCATCGCTTCCTCCTTCCTCAAAATGCAGTGCAGGCAGAGCAAGCGCACCTGCTCTGCCTGTGATGTGTCAGTCCTTGACCTCTTCCCGCAGGAAGCTGGCCAGAATGCCGTTGATAAATTTCACCACCTCGGCGGACTCGTACTTACCGGCGATCTGCACCGCCTGACTGATGGCCACACCGTGGGGAATATCCGGCATATACAGGATCTCATACATGGCCACCCGCATGACGGCAGAGGCCATCAGCGGGATGCGTTCGAAGCGCCAGCCCTGTGCGTACCGGGCGATGTAGTCGTCCAGCTCCGCCGCATGGTCCGCCACGCCCGCCACCAGACGGCGGATATACTGTGCCTGCTTGGCGTTGGGGGCATCGGCGTACAGCCCGCACTCCGGCGCCAGCTCCGCAAAGCACTCCGGCGCCAGCCGCCGGTCCAGAAACTCCCCCACCGGGAGGTCCGTAAAATTCCATTCATACGCCAGATGGGCGGCGATCTCCCGTGCCGTGTTGCGTGTCATACCCGTTTCGTCCTTTTCTCTCGTATCCTATGTCTGCTCAGTCGAAGCTGATGCCGCCCACATGGACGTTGACCGCCTTCACCGGGAAGCCGGTCATGCCCTCCAGCGCCGAATAGACGGCGTTCTGGACCTTCTGAGCCACCTCAGCGATGGCAAAACCGTAGCGGATCATGAGAAACAGGTTCACCACCACGCCGTCCTCGGCCATCTCCACCCGGACGCCCTTGGCGGTCATCTTCTTGCCGCCCACCAGATCCGCCATATTGGCGTTGAGCAGGCCGCCCACGCCCTCCGTCTCCAGCGCCACAGAGCTGGAGATGGACGCCACCACATCCTCGGAGATCTGGATGGTACCCATGCTCTCCTGACGGGTGATATACTCTTTATTTTCAGCCATAGCAATCTTACTCCCGTTCTTTTGGTATATTCGAATCATTGGTATTATACCATCGGCAGCGGGAAAATACAACCACTAATTTGCCTCCATGATCTTGATCTGCTCCGGGGTGTAGTCCGTCTCGTTGACCACAATGTCCTTGATGCGGGCCACGTCCGCCGTGTTCAGTCCCGTCTCCGGAGCCGCCACCACCACGCTGACGCTGTCCTCCCCCATGAACACCACGCAGTCGGCGTAGCCCTTGGCCGTCACCAGACTCTCGATCTGGGACTCGGCCACCGTGTACGACGCCAGCACCTGCAAGGTCCGGGATGCCTCGTTGAGAACACTCTCCTCGGCGTTTTCGTCGCTCTCCGCCTCCTGCAGCATATGGATGGCGTTGTCCCGTGCCTGCTTGCGGCTGAGCCGTGCCGTGGCGAAATAATCGTCCTCCGCCGGGGCCGGATCTCCTGCCGTCTCCTCATTGGCGTTGACCAACTCCGACTGGCCCAGCACCTTGTTGTCCTTGACGCCGTCGCTGTACCGCCAGTTCATGTACACCGCACCGCACACCAGCAGCAGTACCGCCGCCGCCACACCTCGCCGTTTCCACACCGTTTTCATGTCCGTCCCTCCTGTTATTGTTCCCATTGCACCACTGTGATCTTCTCCGTGGACAGTCCCGTCAGCGCCGCCACGGCCTCCGTCACCGCCAGACGCACGGCACTGCTGCCGGCCCCCTGACACACCACCACCGCTCCCTGATACACCGGGTAGTCCTGCCGGGTCACCAGCGCCTCCTGCCAGCCGCTGCCCCGGTTCACCGTCACCGGCTGGCTCCGCTGCCGCAGACTGCCCTCCTCCTGCTCCAGATCCATGTCCTGGGCCAGCTGGAGGTTGGGGCCGGTCTTTAAGCTCAGCATCACCTGTACCCGGCCCACGCCGCTCATTCTGCCCAGCAGCTGGGCCATGCGCTGCTCCGTCTCCTCCAGCGAGTAGAGCTGGGTATCGTCGCTCGTCTGCCGCTCCTGTCCGCTGCTCTTGCCCGTGGGCAGAAGCAGCAGCAAAAGGCCCGCCAGCAGCACCAGCCCCACGGCCCGGTATTTCCGGAAGATATCCCTCAGCTTTTCCCTGTCCATCCCTCACTCCTCCGGCTGCCAGCTCTGGCGGGAGGCCGGGATACCCAGCTCCTGCGCCATGTAGTCCGACAGCACCTGATCCCTTTCCACGTCCAGCGACGCCCCATAGGGCAGGGGCAGGCCATCCTCCGTGCGAACCTCCACCTGCACCCGGCAGTCGATGCCCAGTGACGCCGCTTTTTCCGATATATATGCGGCGGTGCGGTCGGCTATGTCCCCGGACAGACTGTCGGCGTAGGCCGCCTGATACGCCTCCGTCTGCCGGTCCATCTCCCGCTGATACGTCTCGTACCGCCACGTCAGTTCCTCCCACCGCACCCGCAGCAGCGGCTGCACCACCGCCAGCAGCAGGATCAGTCCTCCCGCCAGCCCGGCGATGCGGCGGATGGTCTCCCCCTTGGGCAGCATCGCCGTCAGCAGCGACACCGCCAGCGCCGCAGCGGTCAGGCCCAGCAGCCACCCTCGCAGCGTTTCCATCATGGCGTCACCACCAGAATGGCCGAGGAGATGGAGATGAGCAGCAGCAGAGCGCAGCTTCCGGTCATACCCAGCATCAGGCCGAACACGCCACCCAGCGCATCGATGAGCTTCGCCAGCTCCGGAGCGGCGGTCATCCCCGCCAGAAACGCCGTCAGCTTATACAAAAGATACTGCACCCCCAAGCGTACAAATGGCCCCAGACACGCCGCCAGCACCCCCAGCAGACCAAATACGCCGATGGCGTTTTTCACCACGCCCGCCCCAGCCAGCACACTGCCCGCCGCATCGGAGAGGATGCGCCCCACCACCGGCATGGCCCCTACGGCGGAGCGGGTCACCTGCACCGTCAGGGCGTCCGCCGAGGTGCTGACGGCCCCGGACAGGGTCAGGTAGCCGGTAAACAGCACCAGTGAGCCCGTCAAAAGCCACGTCACCACCCGGCTGGCCGCCTTGGCGACGGTCCCCAGCCCGTGCCGGGGCAGCATGGCATCCGCCGTGGCCGCCGCCGCCAAAAAGTACGTCATAGGCAGCAGTAGTCCCCGGATGAGGGTAATGAGGGCATCGGCAAAGCACACGGCGATGACCTGTCCCGTTCCGGCGGTAACGGCGCCCCCTCCGGCGGCCACAGCGGCGGCCAGCGTCGGCAGCAGCGCCTTGGAGAACACGTCCAATTCCTCGATGGTCTGGGTCCCCAGCCCCAGCAGGCTCTTCATGCTGCCCAGCGACAGCACCGCAATGGCCGCCGCCCCGGCCATGGGCAAAAAACGGCGCATGGGGCTCTCCGGGGTGCGAAGCACGGCATCCGCCGCCCCGCACAGCAGCACCACCCCTAAGATCAGCACCGCTCCCCGCAGGTTCTCCCGCAGAGCCTCCCCCAGAAGAGTCGTCCCCTGCTCCAGCAGAGCGGCGACGCCGCCGGAGAAGTCCTTTCCCTCCAGCTCCTCCGCCGCCGGGGGAGCGGCGTCCGTCACCTCCTGCGGCAGGTCCGCCGCCCACGCAGGTACCATCGCCAGAAGCAGCAGGCACGCCAGCCACACCGCCCTTACAGCAGCGACCGTAGCACCTCCCACGCTGCCTGCATCAGGGGCAGCACCGCCAGCAGCGCCCCCATGGCCCCGGCCATCTCCACCGCCGAGGCCACGGCACTCTCTCCGGCATCCCGGCACAGATCTGCGCCGATGCGGGTCACCACGGCGATGCCCGCCGTTTTCAGCAGGGGGAGAAACAGCGTGGAGGAGATCTCCACCGCCGCCAGCAGGTCCTCCAGAAAGGCCCATACCTCCCGCACACCACGGACGGCTGCCAGCGCCGCCGCCCCGCATACCGCCACGGCCAGCAGCAGCGCCAGCTCCGGCGTGTGCTTTTTCAGTAAAGCGGCCAGCACGGCGCCCAGCAGTCCCAACGCCACGATCTGCCATACAGCCTCCATCTCTTATAACCCAAACAGCGTCTTGACCAGCTGGAACAGGTCGCTGATCTGCTGCACCAGCATCATCAGTACCACCACCAGACCGGCCAACGTGGTCATCATAGCCTGCTCCTCCCGGCCGCTGCGTACCAACAGCAGGTTCAGCACCGCCACCAGGATCCCCACCGCTGCGATCTTGAAAATCAGGTCCACATCCATTGCTCGTCCTCAAATCAGCAGGATCAGCAGCAGGCCCGCCCCGGAAAACAGCCCCGCAAACCAGAGCTTTTCCCGCTGGCGGCTCTCCTGCTCCAGTCTTCTCCGCAGTTCCGTCAGCTCCCCGGCGGCCCATGTCAGCTCACCCAATATCCTCTGCTCGTCCCCCTCCGGCTCCAGCCGCCGCAGGATACGACCACCCTCCCCGGAGAGAGCCGCAAAGCCCTGCCGCCATGCCGCCGGAAGAGAGATGCCCTCCTCCAGCGCCGCCAGCACCGCTCCATAGTACGGTCCCGCCAATGGGCGCTGCCGCTGAGCCGCCAGCAGCCGCAGCAGCGTCTCCCGCCGGAAGCGAATGGCGGAGGCCATCTGCTCCAGCGACGCCGCCAGCTCCTCCAGCAGCCGCAGCTGCCGCCGCTGGGCCTGTACCAGTCCCAGCCACAGCCACAGGGCGCCTCCCAGCAGCAGAAGGCTCCCCAGCACGTCCCTTACCACAGCTCCTCCACCAGATACTGCCGCTGCCCCTCCTCCCGCCGGATGGTCACCAGCTTTTCAAAGACCTTCTCCTTCAGCAGATGGGAAAACAGCGGCCTTCGCCCCAGCTCCCGCCGGTCAGCAGCATGGATGGTGGCCAGAAACCGTACCCCGCAGTTGGCGGCAGCGGACATGGCCATCAGATCCTCCCGAACAGTGATCTCGTCCACGGCAATGACCTGCGGGTTGGCCGACCGCAGCAGAATGGGGATGCCCAGCGCCTTGGGACAGGCGTCCAGCACATCGGTGTGGCTGCCCAGCGCCATCTGGGGGATGCCCTGAAACATGACGGCGATCTCCCCCCGCTCGTCCACCACCGCCACCCGATGAGGTGGGACGCCCTCTGCACCGTCGGACAGTCCCCGGATCAGATCCCGCAGCAGGGTGGTCTTGCCCAGCCCCGGCGGGGCCAGAAGAAGGGTGCTGCAAAAGCTGCCCTCCCGGAACAGCTGGGGCAGCACCTCCGTCGAAAGCCCCGGCTGCTCCCGTGCGATGCGAATGGTGACGGAGGAGATATCCCGCAGATTGGTGTTGACCCCGTCCCGCAGCACCGCCGTGCCGCACACGCCGATGCGGAAGCCGCCCCGTGCCGTGAGATACCCCCGGCTCAGGGTATCCGCCGCCGCATACCGGGAGTAGTCCGTCACCCCGTCGCACAGCTGCTCCAGCTCCGTTTGAGTCACCACCGGGTAGGGCCGCTCCCGTGCCGCCGGCACCTCCCCTCCCCGCAGCAGCAGCGTCAACGTCTGCCCGGCCCGCAGCCGCAGCTCCTCCGCCTCCGCCTGCTGCTCCTCCGGTACCTGACGGCACAGCCGCTGCCATCGCAGCGGCAGCAGAGCCGCCGCCTGCTGATACCGCCGGATGGCGTATGCCTCGTCCACACGCTCCACGCCCTTTCCTCTGTGATGCTCCACTATATGCTCGTCCCGACCCAAGTATGCCGCCCGTCTTATTTGTGCATTCCGTCAATTTGTATACCTCTTTTTAGGTTAAAATGACGAAGTTTGTGAAGTTTGCAGTCCCTTCTCCACTTGACTTCCGCCGCCCAACAGGCTATAATTTGCCGTCGTAGAAAAAGCGAGAGAAAAGAGCGTAAACTATGGAAAAATCTCAGAATAGAAAACCTTTTCAGGCCCTTCGTGACCTGTTCCACCCGGTGGACCTGACCCACGGCACCTGCTGGCGCACCATTTTGCAGTTCTCCCTGCCGGTGATCCTGTCGTACCTGCTGCAGCAGGTGTATACCATCAGCGACGCCGCCATCGTGGGCCAAACCCTGACGGCGCAGGAGGTGGCCGGCGTCAACGACACCACCTCGCTGGTGTTCATCTTCCTGCAATTCGCCTTCGGCGTCAGCGCCGGGTTCTGCGTCATCACCTCCTGCTGCGTGGGCTGCCGGGATCAGGCCGGTGTGCGCCGCTCCATGGCCGCCCAGCTGGTGCTGTCGGCGGGGCTGACGGTACTGCTGACGGCTCTGGCGCTGGTGCTGCTGAACCCCATGCTGGCCTGGATCAACGTGACGCCGGAGAACCCGGAGGTATACCGGGCCGCCTACACCTACTGCGGCATCATCTTCGCCGGCATCGGCGCCCAGCTGTTTTATAATTTCATCTGCTCCTTCCTGCGGAGCATGGGCGACTCCGTAACGCCGCTGCTCTTCCTGCTGGGCTCCACGGTGCTGAATGTGGCGCTGGATCTGCTGTTCATTCTGGTGCTGCGCTGGGGCGTGGCCGGAGCCGCCGGAGCCACCGTCACCGCCCAGCTCATCAGCACCGTGGCCTGCTTTGCCTATGCCTTTTCCAAGTACCCGGACCTGCGGCTCCACAAGGAGGACTGGCGCATCACCGGACTGGACCTGAAGCGTCACATCGTTCAGGGCGTGCCGCTGGGCCTCCAGTTCTCCGTGCTGGCCATCGGCATCATCGTCATGCAGAGCGTGGTGGTGAAGTTCGATATGATCGACGGCCAGATGGTGTCCCACGCCGCCCAGAACGGCTTCGGCGCCGCCAACAAGCTCAATAGCCTCATCATGACCCCGGTGAACGGCCTTGGCGCCGCCATGACCAGCTTCACCGCCCAGAATCTGGGTGCCGGGTACACCCACCGCATCCGCAAGGGCATCCTGCAGGGTCTGATCATGGCCGCCATCATCGGCGTCTGCTCCGTAGGGCTGGGTCTGCTCCTGACCATCGACGGCGCATATCTCCACATCTTCCTCAGCGCCGACAAGGTCACCGCCGACACCATCCGCTTCGGCAACCACTTCCTGTATGTGGACTTCTCCATGTACCTGCTGCTGTGCTTCCTGTTCGTGGTCCGCAACTGCGTGCAGGGCATCCAGCGAGCCCCCTTCGTGCTGTGGGCCGGAGCATCCGAGCTGATCGCCCGTGTGGCCATCTGCCTGACCCTCCCGGCCCTGCTGTCCGGCGGCGTGGTCAGCGCCCAGTCCCCTGAGCTGGCCTTCTACGCCCTGTGCGCCGCCGATCCTCTGGCGTGGCTGGCGGCGGATCTGGTGCTGCTGGTGCCGTTCTTCAAGAATATGATGCACAGGAATTACCAATATCTCTATGGCGGCGTGGAGCAGCATTTGTTGGGAAAATGATCCTCATTCCGCCAAAAAAGGGACAGGCGCTGCACAGCAGCGCCTGTCCCTTTTTACTTTCTTCAGACTTCCTCGTCCGGCCGATACTCCAGCAGATCGCCGGGCTGACAGTCCAAAGCGTGGCAGAGCTTGTTCAGCGTCTCCACCCGCACCGCCTTGGCCTTGCCGGTTTTCAGGATAGAGAGGTTGGCCATGGTGATGCCCACCCGCTCCGACAGCTCCGTCAGACTCATTTTCCGCCGGGCCAGCATCACATCAATATTGAATATGATCATACTCTGCCCTCCTTAAATGGTCATGTCGTTCTCCTCACGGAGAGCGGCGGCGTCACCGATGAGACGGCTGAGCACATAGCACACGATCCCCACCGCCACGCAGCAGAAGATGACCATGGGGGTGATGACAATGGTCAGCGGAGCGCTGCCGGCCCCCATAAAGGCCAGCACGAACATCCCCGCCGGAAAGATCAGCGCATCGGCAAAGGCCAGACGGGAGATGCTCCGCATATCCCGTGCATTCCGCCGGGTGAAGGCCCCCTCCGGGGCGCTGATGCTGCCGAAGATACGCCATCCGGGGATCATCGCCCCGAAGATGGGCAGCGCAAACAGCCACGCCCACACCAGGCACGGCCAGTAGGCCCACGCAAACTCCGGATCCGCCTGCACGATCTCCTGCCCATAAGAAGGCAGACACAAGAAGAAAAATACACCGCACAGCGCCGCTGCCGCTACCAGCACCAGTCGCAGCAGGTTCGTCATGGTTTTGGTCTTCATGAGGCTCACTCCTTTCGTTGTTGTACCTATCATAGCAGCATCATTTCTGTTTGTCAACTATTTTTTATTGTTTTACGATAAATATTTTCTGTTTATCTAATTTGCAAATCAGGGGGTTGCTTTTTGCCGCAGGATGTCGTATACTATCCTTCGGAAACAACCGAATAGCTGTCTTCGAGGCGGGGTGTGATTCCCCACCGGCGGTATAGTCCGCAAGCGGTGCAAGCTGCATGAACCGGTGCGATCCCGGTACCGACAGTATAGTCTGGATGAGAGAAGGCGTGTATGGCATTTTCGTGATGCTCTTTTTTGATGCGTACACCTTGGAAGGCAAGCCTTTCCGGGGGTTTACTACATCAAAAGGGAGTATTTTTTTATGACTCAGAAGCAAAAGACCCATCACATTGCCGTGGCCGCCATGCTGTGCGCCGTGGCCTTCGTCCTCCAGTTCATCGAGTTCTCCATCCCCCTGATCCCCTCCTTCGTGAAGCTGGACCTGTCGGATCTGCCTGCCCTGCTGGGTACCTTCTCGCTGGGACCTGTGTACGGCGTGGTGATCCAGTTGGTGAAGAACCTGCTGCACCTGCCCTTCGGCTCCAGCGCCGGCGTAGGTGAGCTCAGCAACTTCCTGCTGGGCAGCGTGTTCGTGCTGGTGGCGGGCCTTGTGTACCGGCGGCATAAGAGCCGCAAATCGGCCCTGTGGGGCTCCCTGCTGGGCGCCGTGCTGATGGCGCTGGTGAGCCTGCCCTCCAACTATTTTGTGGTGTATCCGGCCTACGAGGTCCTCTACGGTCTGCCCATGACGGGCATCATCGGGATGTATGAGGCCATCATGGGCTCCATCGCCCACGTCCCTACCGGCAATGCGCTGCTGAACTGCCTGGTGGTGTTCAACGTCCCCTTTACCCTGTGCAAGGGGCTGCTGGATGTGGGCATCTGCTTCCTCATCTACAAGCCCCTGTCCCCCCTGCTGCATAAATAACATCCGTAAGCCCGAAACGCAGTCCTCCGTTCTCTCAGGGGACTGCGTTTTTCTCTTGTGCAGCGGCGCAGGCCGTGGTATAATAGAACATATGATTGACTTCGAGGAGGTGTGCTGCCATGGGTGACCGGGTGATCTTGCACTGTGACCTGAACTGCTTTTTTGCCTCGGTGGAGCTGCTGAGCCACCCCGATCTGCGGGACATCCCCACCGCTGTCTGCGGCGACCCCGCCTCCCGCCACGGCATCATTCTGGCCAAGAATGAGCCCGCCAAGCGGCTGGGCATCCAGACGGCGGAGACCATCTGGCAGGCCAAGAAGAAGTGTCCCGGCCTGGTGCTGCTGCCGCCCCACCACGGCCTGTACCGGGAGTACTCCCGGCGGGTCAACGCCATCTATGAGCAGTATACCGATCTGGTGGAGCCCTTCGGCATCGACGAGAGCTGGCTGGACATCACCGGCAGTATGCACCTCTTCGGCGGCGACCCCAAGGCCATTGCCGACGCCCTGCGCCGGCGCCTGCGCCAGGAGCTGGGGCTGACCATCTCTGTGGGCGTGTCCTTCAACAAGGTGTTCGCCAAGCTGGGCAGTGACTATAAAAAGCCCGATGCCACCACCGTCATCAGCCGGGAAAACTGGCAGGATATCGTCTGGCCCCTGCCGGTGGGGGACCTGCTGTTCGTGGGCCGGGCCGCCGGACGGGTGCTGCACCAGTACGGTGTGGAGACCATCGGTCAGCTGGCGGCCTGCTCCCCCCAGATGCTGGAGACGCTGCTGGGCAAGCTGGGGCTTCAGCTCCATGAGTACGCCAACGGGCTGGACGGCAGCCCCGTCCGCCCGGCGGGCCAGCAGGAGCCGGTGAAATCCGTGGGAAACGGCACCACCTTCCCCAAAAACCTCACCCGCTGGGAGGAGGTACAGCGTGGTCTGGCGGTGCTGTCCGACAGTGTGGCCATGCGGCTGCGGCAGCAGGGGCTGTACTGCGGCGGCGTATCCGTGTCCCTGCGGAACGCCCAGTTCCGCACCGTGTCCCGGCAGATGCGGCTCCCGGCCCCCACCCACCTGATGAAGGACATCTGGCAGGCGGCCATAGAGCTGACCCGGCGGCTGTGGAAGGCCCCGGAGCCGGTACGGATGCTCACCGTCACCGCCCTGTATATCACCGACAGCGCCGACTCCTTCCAGCAGCTGGATCTGTTGGAGGCCCCGGTAGTCACCCAGCAGCAGGAAAAGCAGGAGAAGCTGGAGCGCACCATGGACGCCATCCGTGGAAAATACGGCCGGGAAGCCATCTCCTTCGGCCTGCCGGGGGAGGATCGTGCCGGCTGGGACGACTGACCCATAGCGCCGCACAGGGGCAGGGCCATCCCCAAGGCTCCCAACCTCCGCCCTCAGATCCGTTCCCCTGAGAACCATTTCCATCCAGTACAGCGCAAAAAGCATGGCTGCATAAATAGCGCAGCTGCGTAAAATGTGCCTGCGTAAAGGGTTCAGCTGCGTAAAAGCGTGACTGTGTAAAGGCTTCGTCCGCATAGAAAAGCATGACAGCGCAAAAGCACGACCGCATGAAAGGACTGCACAAAAGAGTGGCCGCATAGGCGGTATAAATGCGTAACTGCATAAAAAAGAGACGCACCCGCAGGTGCGTCTCTTTTTCACGCCGGGATGCCCCGGCCTTGGATCACAAAATGGCTTACAGCTTCTCCCGAACCTTGGCGGCCTTGCCGACACGGTCACGCAGGTAGTAGAGCTTGGCACGACGGACATAGCCGTGGCGCACAGTCTCCACCTTCACGATAGAGGGAGAGTGAACGGGAAACACCTTCTCCACGCCCACGCCGTAGGAGATACGACGGACGGTGAAGGTCTCCTCGATACCGCCGTGCTTCTTGGCGATGACGGTACCCTCGAACACCTGAACACGCTCACGGGCGCCTTCCTTGACCTTCACGTGGACACGGACGGTATCGCCCACTTCCACCTGAGGCACGTCGTTCTGCAGCTGCTTTTCATTCAGTGCTTTGATGAGATCCATGGATTTTTCCTCCTAAATTATAGGCGTTCATGCCGTCATTTCCGTGGCGCCCCACCTTTTTTGGGACACCGGCGACAGAGGACCGCCCTTTTCATGCCATGATAGAATATCACAGATGCCCGCCAAATGCAAGCATTATTTCCTGTTTTGACAAAAAAAGTATCGAAATAGGCTCCAACAAGCCCATTTCCCCTTGTTCATCCATGTACGCCAGCATGGTACGGTCGAAAATCACGCATCCTCCTGCAAAAGATCCCGCAGCTCATACAGCCGCAGCCGGGCGGATGCGTCCGTGGGGTCTTGGGCCAGAGGTTCCATGACGGCGATGATCTCCGGCAGATGGGCCTTGGCTCCATCCGGGTGCAGCAGCTGCCCGTAAACGGCGCTGCATACGGCATCGCTCCCCTGCTCCGGCAAAAGGGCGCAGGCCTGCTGGAAGGTTCGGAAAGCAGCCACGCCGCCCCAATCATCGCCGTCATCTCCGTGGGACTGATTGTCCGAAAATCGGGTACAGGTCTCCGCCGCTCCGGAGCGTGCCAGCGTCACAAGGTCGGAATGGTCCCGCCGTGCTCCTTGCCGCAGGAGACAGAACACCATGGTAGCCAATGTCGTCAGGGACAGCAAAATCAGGGGCAGTCGCTTCATCAGGGCATCCGCCTTTGTTCCTCTGTCCCCATTGTACCAAAAAGTACCAGAGCTGTCCATCAAAACGTCCACTAATGCGTCCACAATGTGTCCGCAATCCGTCCATTTTTACGGGCAAAATCACGCCCGGAGGGAAAAAGCATCCCTCCGGGTGGTACGGTTTTTCTACCGGAAAATTTCCCCTGCCTCGTCCAGCAGCTCCCGGCGGCGGACCCGAACAAAGTCCGGGGACAGGTCCGGCCGGTAGCGGGCGATAGCCTTTTCCAGCAGCTGGGGGTTCAGGCCGGGGTTCTGCGCCCGGACCGTTACCGCCGCCCGAAGAAGATTCTTCTCCTCCGCAAAGGCGATGCTCCGGATCATGGGGGCGATATCCACCTCCGCCAGCTGCTTGCGCTTGGTGCGCTTTTCGATCAGCAGCTCCGGGCGGTGAAACAGCTCCATAAGCGCCTCTGCGGCGCCCTCCGGTACACCGTGGTCATACTCCAGCTCCATGTCCGCCCGCAGATACGCCAGCTCCCGCACCGGACGCTTGGCCTCGTAGCAGTCCAGCACCCGCAGCCCCTCCGGCAGGCCCTCGTTGAGCTTTTCGGCAATGCCGCTGCCGTCGGTATCCTGCGTCACCTCGAAGTCCAGCAGCTCGCAGTCGCTGGACTGGGCCACCGGCAGGGGCAGCACAATGGAGATGATGGGATGGGGGTGGAAGCCCTGAGAGTGCTTGATCTCCAACTCCGTCCGGGGGAAGGCCCGCTGCACCGTCCGCAGCAGATCCAGATGGGAGATATAGGCCGCCGTCCCCTCCTTCACGAATAGAAGCCGCAGCTTAGACATCGCACTTCCCCCCTACCAGTCGATTGGCGCCGCAGCCGTTGCAGTGGGTGCGGCAGTCCGGGGTGGTGACCCCGGCAAAGGCACGCTCCCGCTCCCGGCGGAGGTATGCCGTGGTGACGCCGCTGGAGATCATGTCCCAGGGCATCTTTTCATCCAGTGAACGGGTACGGTTGGCGTAGAAGTGGGGATCCAGCCCGCACTCCTCAAAGGCCTCCAGCCAGCGGTCCAGCGAGAAATACTCCTCCCATGCATCCAGCTTGGAGCCCTTGCGCCACGCCGTCTCCAACACCTTGCACATCCGGCGGTCGCCACGGGCCAGCACAGCCTCCAGAAAGCTGGTGTCGGAGTCGTGCCAGTTATAGGTGACGGTTTTGGTCTTGATGGCCTCCCGCAGCAAGGCCACCCGCCGCTCATACTCCTCCTTGGAGATCTGCGGCTCCCACTGAAAGGCCGTATGGGGCTTGGGAACGAACCACGATGTGGAGACGGTGATGCGGACGCCCCGGTTTTTATTGCTGGCGCTCTCCCGCCATGTATGCATGACACGGGCCGCCAGATCGGCAATGCCCAGCACGTCCTCGTCGGTCTCCGTGGGCAGGCCCAGCATGAAGTACAGCTTCACGGCATTGTAGCCCCCGGCAAAGGCCGTGCGGCAGGACTGAAGCAGATCCTCCTGGGTGACATTTTTATTGATGACATCCCGCAGCCGCTGGGTACCGGCCTCCGGGGCGAAGGTCAGGCCGCTCTTGCGGCCCTTGGCCAGCCGCTCCATCAGGTTCATGGAGAAGTTGTCCGCCCGCAGACTGGGCAGGGACAGATTCACATGGCGCTGCTGACAGAAATCCTCCAGCTGGTCGCACAGCTGGGTCAGGGGCGGGTAGTCGCTGGTGGAGAGGCTGGACAGCGTCACCTCCTGATACCCGGAGCCGTCGCAGCTCTCCACGGCATACTGGGCGCACAGGGCCTCGCTGCGGTTGCGGACCGGGCGGTACACATACCCCGCCTGACAGAACCGGCAGCCCCGGATGCAGCCCCGGAACAGCTCCAGCATCACCCGATCCTGCACGATCTCCGTGGAGGGGACGATGGTCTGAGTGGGGAAAAAGGACTTGTCCATATCGTGGACGATACGCTTGGTGACCACCGCCGGAGCGCCCTCCAGCGGCGTGATCTCCGCCACGGTGCCGTCATCATGATACGTCACCTCGTACAGGCTGGGGACGTAGATGCCCGGCAGCTGGGCCGCCGCACGGAGAAACTGCGTCTTGCTCCAGCCCTCCCGGCGGGCCTTGCGGTGCAGCTCCACCAACTCCACGGTGATGTCCTCTCCCTCCCCCAGACTCACCAGATCGATGAAGTCGGCAATGGGTTCGGCGTTATACATGGCGGTGCCGCCGGCGATGACCAGCGGCGTCAGACCGGTGCGCTCTGCGCTATGGATGGGGATGCCCGCCAGATCCAGCATATTCAGAATGGCAGGAAAGGCCATCTCATAGCCCACGGAAAAGGCCACGATATCAAAGTCCGTGATAGGCTCCCCGGACTCCAGGGCAAACAGAGGCATCCCGGCCCGGCGCATCTCCTCCTCCATGTCCCCCCAAGGGGCAAAGACCCGCTGGCACCATACACCGTCCATGTTGTTCATGACGCCGTAGAGGATCCGCATCCCCAGATTGGACATCCCGATCTCGTAGGTGTCCGGGAAGCAGAAGGCGATGCGGGTATCCACCTGCGCCGGGTCCTTTTTCACAGCATTATATTCCCCGCCCACATAGCGGGCAGGCTTCTGCACTCGCGGCAGAATACGTTCCAATCGTTTATCCACAGTATATCTCCTGTATTCTTTGGTTTAACATCTTATTTTACCCGTTTTATCCCCCTTTGGCAAGCTTTATTTCCCGCAGATTCCATCCGGTCAGCCCCACGGCCCCCACCAGCAAAAAGGGGCTGCCCCCCAGCCGCCAGATGAACCATCCGCCACCCAACAGCAGAGCCAGCGACACCGCAAGGCTCACCGCCGACAGTACCCGCTGGGCGGTATAGGGTTCTGTCAGCCACGCCAGCGCCAGCCACAGGATACGGCCGCCATCCAGCGGCAGGGCAGGCAGCAGGTTGAAGGCCCCCAGCACCAGCTGCGCCCCGGCAAAGAGATACAGCGGCTCCCACCACCGGCCCAGAAGGCCCATGGCCGCCGCCAGCAGCAGATTGATTACCGGGCCTGCGGCGGCGGTCAGCAGCTCGCCGCCGTAGGAGATGCGGCGGTCATCCACCTGCATCTCGGCGCCGAACACGGTGATATGCAGTCTTTGGATCCGGCCTCCTACCCTTCGCAGCACCAACCAGTGGCCCAGCTCATGGCACACCGCCGCCGACAGGATAGCCCCCAGCAGCAGTGGGGAGGCCAGCCACACGAAGGCCGCCAGCAGCAGCGGCACCCCCGGCGAGATCCGCAGGCGCTCAGCCAATGCCATAGTAGGCGGGATCCAGATAGACGGTGTCCTTCTGGAGTGCGAAGTGCAGGTGCGGGCCAGTGGCGTTGCCGGTCTCCCCCACCTCGGCAATGGGATCGCCCAGCGCCACCTGCTGGCCGGAGGAGGCAGTAATGCGGCTGCAATGGGCATACAGGGTGGTAAAGGCCCCGGCGTGGGACACGGTCACATAGTTGCCCAGTTGGCTGCTGTCCCCCACCGCCGTGACGGTGCCGTCAGCGAAGCTGGAGATGACGGTCCCGGCATCGGCGGCGATGTCCGTGCCGTAGTGGAAGGCGTTCTCCCGCCATCCGAAGCCGTCGGTGACGGTCCCCTGCACCGGGGCGGCGTAGGCAAAGCCCAGCACCTGCTGGGTCAGGCACACGTCCTCTGGGGTGTTCTCCGCCGTGTAGGTGGCTGCGGTGGGCTGCGCCTGCCGGGGGCCGAACACCGCCGTGTAGGCGTCGTCCAGTGCTCCGGTCAGAGAGCCGTCAAAGGCGTGACCTACGGCCGAAAAGGCCGCCGTAAAATCTGTGTCGCCGCCCATCAGCGTCAAGAGCCGCTGGCGGTAGGGCTCCAGCGTGTCCGGGGCCGTCAGCTTTATGGCCACCACCCCCAGCAGCAGCGCTCCGCACACCACCAGTTGCCACAGGCGGCCCACGGCGGGGCGGGGCCTCTGGCCTGCGGTGGGCCTGCGCTGCGGTGTGCGGCGGGCCATCGGGCGGCGCAGAGGCTGCCCGTGTGCCAGCGTGCGGCGGGCGGGCCGGCGGTGCTTTGTCTCGGTCATGCCATCCCCTCCTTTTGCGTTCAGTGTATGCGCCCTTCGGGCAGGGCAGAACCTCCGGGGCGGAGGGAAATTTTCCTCTTGACAGAAACGTTTCTGCACCGTATAATAGTTAGGCTGACGGGGTGTAGCGCAGCTGGTAGCGCGCTTGGTTCGGGACCAAGAGGCCGGGGGTTCAAGTCCCCCCACTCCGACCATGCAGAGTGTCCTTATAGGATCTGAGTATCCTGTAATGGACACTCTGCTTTTTTATTTCCTGAAAAGTTCATACTGCAACCTGTTCCGGGGCGTAGCTGAGTGCTACGCCTTTTCTTTTTTCCATGATAATGTCGCCTCCGGGATCTTCCGGCGATCCGGCACATCGAAAGCGCCGATGCAGTTGTAGTAGATCACGACGCGCTGGTTGGTAACGCCGTTCTGCTTTTCAGCGTGGTACACCTCAATGTGGTCGATCAGCTCTGCGACCATGCGCTTTGTAATGGTGGTCGCGTCCGTGTATCGCCGTACCGTTTCAAGAAAATCGTCAATGTCCATGCGCTTGCTCTCGTCCTTTTTCATCTCCAGCCGCCACCAGCTCGGCGCAGGCCACCAGTACCAGCGCATAATACTCCCCCCGCAGCGTCAAAAAATTCGCGAAAAACTCCATGCAGGCTCCTTTTATTCCCCGATGTCAGCCATCTCTCCACATGAAAACACGCCCCAATGTGGCGGAGCGTTGGATAGTCAGTGTGGAAAAAATTTCATCTGTGGAACGTCGGGCCGATGCTCTGCGCAGCTCAGGCCAAACCGGAGCGAGGCGACAAAAAAAGAGCGTTCCTTGCGGAACGCTCTTTTCCATATGAAGAATTACTTACTTCAGCTCGACCTTGCCGCCGACTTCCTCGACCTGCTTCTTCAGAGCCTCGGCATCCTCCTTGGACAGACCCTCCTTCATGGTGGTGGGAGCGCCCTCGACGGCAGCCTTGGCCTCGGCCAGACCCAGACCCATGACCTCACGGATGACCTTGATGACCTTGATCTTCTGAGCGGCATCGAAGCCAGTCAGAACGACGTCGAAGTCGGTCTTCTCCTCAGCAGCGGGAGCAGCAGCACCAGCAGCAGGAGCAGCCATGGCAGCGGCGGAAACGCCGAACTCCTCCTCCAGAGCGTGAACCAGCTCGCTGAGCTCCAGAACGGTCAGGCCCTTGATTTCTTCGATCATAGCAGTAACTTTCTCGGACATTTTGATAAGCCTCCTAATTGTAAGATGTTTTTTAGATAGGGGTCGAGACGAAACGTCTCATTACTCGGCAGCGGCTTCCTCGGCGGGAGCGCCCTGCTTCTCTGCAATTTGCTTCAGCACGCAGGCCAGAGCGGAAATGGGAGCCAGCATGGTACCCAGAACCTGAGCCTGCAGCACGGGCAGAGCGGGGATGGCAGCCAGAGCATTGACGGTCTCCAGGGAGACGACCTTGCCGTCCATGAAGCCGCCCTTGATCTCGAACTTGCCGTTGAGTTTCTTTGCGAACTCTGCGATCACACGGGCCGGAGCGACGGGGTCATCCATGCACACGGCCAGAGACGTGGCGCCGTTGAGCTGATCGTCCAGCTCGTTCAGGCCCACATTGTTGAAAGCAAAGCGCAGCAGGGTGTTCTTGACGACAGCGTAGTCAATGTTGTTCTCACGGCACTGGGTACGCAGAGTGGTATCCTCTGCCACCGTGATGCCCTTGTAATCAACGATGACACCGGCAGCTGCGTTCTGCAGCTTCTCGGTCAGCGCCGCCACGACGGCCTGCTTCTCAGACAGAACTTTTGCGTTGGGCATTCTTTGATTTCACCTCCGGAAAAATTGTCGGTGCGTTCAAAAAAAGGAAACCGTCCCTGTATCCAAGGACACAAGGACGGTGTAAGCAATCAAAATCGATTTGCCATCCTCGGCAGGACTTACGGCTTGCGCCACCTGCTGTCTTTGGAACGCATCAAATATTATACCAGCGGCCGGGCGCTTTGTCAAGCACCCTACCGAAGATATTGAAGCGTTTCGGGTCGAATCGGCCCGGTGCAGCGTCAGATCTGCTTGTTGGCGTTCATCTTCACGCCGGGGCCCATGGTGGCGGCAGCCACGCAGGACTTGATATACTGGCCCTTGGCAGCGGCGGGCTTGGCCTTGATGATGGCGCCGATGAGAGCAGAATAGTTCTCATACAGCTTGTCAGCGCCGAAGGACACCTTGCCGATGGGGCAGTGGATGATGTTGGTCTTGTCCAGACGATACTCCACCTTACCGGCCTTGACCTCCTTCACGGCCTTGGCCACGTCGGGAGTGACGGTGCCGGCCTTGGGGGAGGGCATCAGGCCCTTGGGGCCCAGCAGCTTACCCAGACGGCCCACAACACCCATCATGTCGGGGGAAGCGACCACCACGTCGAAGTCGAACCAGTTCTCCTTCTGGATCTTCTCCACCATGTCCATATCGCCCACGAAATCGGCGCCGGCCTCACGGGCAGCGTCGGCCTTGTCGCCCTTGGCGAACACCAGCACACGGGCGGTCTTGCCGGTACCGTTGGGCAGCACGATGGCGCCACGGACCTGCTGATCGGCGTGACGGGAGTCAACGCCCAGCTTCACGTGCAGCTCGACGGTCTCGTCGAACTTGGCGGAAGCGGTCTTGCATACCAGCTCCAGACCCTCCTTGGGATCGTACAGGGTCCCACGGTCGATCTGCTTTGCACTGTCTTTATACTTCTTACCTCTAAACATCTCTTACACCCTCCTTATTCGCCCACGACGACGCCCATAGAACGGGCGGTGCCGGCGATCATGCTCATGGCAGCTTCCAGAGAAGCAGCGTTCAGATCACGCATCTTCAGCTCAGCGATCTTCTGAATGGAGGCCTTGGAGATGGTGGCCACCTTGGTCTTGTTAGGCACACCGGAGCCGGACTCGATGTTGCACTCCTTCTTGATCAGCACCGCAGCCGGGGGGGTCTTGGTGATGAAGGTGAAGGAGCGATCGGCGTACACGGTGATGACCACGGGAATAATCAGACCCATGTCATTCTTGGTGCGCTCGTTGAACTCCTTGGTGAAAGCGGCGATGTTCACGCCGTGCTGGCCCAGAGCGGGACCAACGGGGGGTGCGGGGGTTGCCTTGCCTGCAGGGATCTGCAGTTTTACATAACCAACGACTTTCTGTGCCATAAAGAGGCACCTCCTTCATAAAAATGTGGTAGCAGCCGGTCAAATACCGGACCTGCTCTTGGCGAGACGCACAGCGTCTCTCCCACTTGCGCCGGAGGGGATGCTCCGGCCTGTGTGCGTCCGACGCACTCAGGGCTGGACGACCTCGACCTGATCGAGCTCCAGCTCTACGGGAGTCTCTCTCCCGAACATGGAGACCACCACACGGACCTTGTTCTTGTCGGCGTCGATCTCCTCCACGGTACCCATGAAGCTGGCCAGAGGGCCGTCCGTGATCTTCACGGTATCGCCCACGTTGTACAGCACCACGATCTCGTGCTTTTCCACGCCCAGTGCAGCGACCTCCTCCTCCGTCAGGGGGATGGCCTTGTTGGCCTCTCCTACGAAGCCGGTGACGCCACGGATGTTGCGGATCAGATGCCAGGTGTCATCTGTCAAGATCATCTTAATGAGGACGTAACCGGGGAATACCTTGCGCTCCACTTCCTTCATGACACCCGACTCGGTGACCTCGGTGACGGTCTCCATAGGGATCTCCATCTTCAGGACCATGTCGGACATATTGCGGTTCACCACGGACTTTTCAATGGCCGCCTTCACCGCATTTTCATAGCCGGAATAGGTGTGGATGACATACCATTTTGCGTTATCAGCCATGCTCCGCTCCTTAGTGCGTAAACAGGCCGATCAGCGTCTTGACGGCCAGCACAGCCACGCCGTCAAAGATCCAGATGCAGGCGCCCACACCCAGAGAGCACAGCAGCACAGTGCCGGTGTTCTTGGCCGTGGTCTTGGCGCTGGGCCATACCACCTTCATCAGCTCGCTTCTCATTTCACGGAACCACTTGCCGTGATCCTTCTTGACTTTCTTTTCCTCTGCCATCGCTGTTTCTCCTTCCAATTACTTGGTTTCGGTATGGACCGTATGCTTTCTGCAGAAGGGGCAATACTTGTTCATTTCAAGACGGTCAGGGTTGTTCTTCTTGTTCTTCATCGTGTTGTAGTTTCTCTGCTTGCACTCATTGCATCTCAAAGTGATCTTCACTCGCATCTAACGGCACCTCCTTATTAGATTGACGGCTCCGGCCCCGCCGGACCGCCGCTTGCCTCCCTGAAGGGCGCAGCCTCTTTTCTGCGTCAGAAGCGAAAAAACGCATGAAAAGAAAGCCCATGTCCACAGGTAAGGATTATTCTAACACAGGCAAGTCCCTCCGTCAAGGCGTTTTTTCACGAAAAGGAGAAGATTTTTCATGAAAACGGCGCTTTTCTCCCCCCTTCTCCGTTTTTTTCTCTGCCACCGGTTGCGCCGGAGGGAAAAGTTGTGTATGATAGAGAAAAATTCACCCTGCGAGGTATGTGAGAATGAAGATCATGGCCATTGATTACGGCGACGCCCACACTGGCATCGCCATCTCCGACGTCACCGGCACGCTGGCGGGCTTCACCACCGTCATCGACAGCCGCAAGGCGGAGGTGGTGGTACAGGAGATCCTCCGGCTGCTCCCGGAGCACGGGGTCACGGAGCTGGTGCTGGGCTATCCCAAGAACATGGACGGCACCGTGGGTCCCCGTGCCGAGAAGGCCGCCGCCTTTGCTGAGACACTGCGGCAGGCAGCGGGCCTCCCCGTGACCCTGTGGGACGAGCGGCGCACCACGGTGGATGCCCACAACATCCTATTTAACAATGGAAAGAACGCCAAACAGCGCAAAAAGGTGGTGGATGCCGTGGCGGCGTCCCTGATGCTGGAGGGATACCTCACCCGCAGGCGGCTGGAGGCACAGCGCCATGAGTGAGGTCTGCATCATCGGCGGCGGGGCCTCCGGCCTGATGGCGGCGCTGACGGCTCTCTCCGACCCCCGGAACCGGGTGACGCTGCTGGAGCGGCAGGGCCGGGTAGGCCGCAAGCTGCTGTCCACCGGCAACGGCCGGTGCAACCTCTCCAACCGCCATGCCTCCCCGGCTCACTACCACGGAGCCGACCCGGACTTCTGCCGCCCTGCGCTGGAGGCCTTCCCGGTGGCGGAAACGCTGCGCTTTTTCCACCAGCTGGGCCTTGTCACGGTGGAGGAGCCCGACGGCAAGCTGTATCCCCGCTCCAACACCGCCAATTCCGTGCTGGATGTGCTGCGTCTGGCGCTGGAGGGACAGCCGGATCGGCTGACCCTGCGGACCGGTGACCCCGTCACCTCCCTGAAGTGCCGGGGGCAGGGCTTTACCGTGACGCTGGAGAGCGGCGAGGTCCTCCGGGGCATGGACTGCGTCATTCTGGCCGCAGGAGGCGCCGCCGGCAGCAAGGTGGGCGGCGTGCTGGACGGCTATCGGCTGGCCAAGGGGCTGGGCCACCACCGCACGGCTCTGACCCCGGCGCTGGTGCAGCTCAAGACCGATCCCACCTATCCCCGCTCCCTGAAGGGCGTGAAAAACACCGCCCGCATTACTCTGCGGCGGGGCCGGGAGCTGCTGGCGGAGAACCACGGTGAAATTCTCTTCACCGAGTACGGCGTCAGCGGCCCCGCCATCTTCGAGATCTCCCGCTATGCCATTGGTGAGGACGTGATCCTGTCGCTGGATCTGTGGCCGGAGCAGTCGGAAGCGGACACCGCCGCATGGCTCCGCCGTCGGCAGGCGCTGGCGCTCCGCAATCGGGAGCTCACCTGCGGACAGGCCTTCACCGGCGCCCTCCACAGCCGCCTGAGCCAGATGGCGGCCAAGTACGCCGGGCTCTCCCCCTCCCTCCCCCTGGCAGACGCCCCGGAGGAGGCACTGGCGGCGCTGGCCCGCACCTGCAAGCATTTTGAACTGCCCGTCACCGGCACCTGCGGCTTCGATCAGGCACAGGTCACTGCCGGAGGGCTCCGCACCGACGAGTTCGATCCCCGCACCCTCCAAAGCCGTTTGGTCCCCGGCCTGTACGCCTGCGGCGAGGTGCTGGATGTGGACGGCGACTGCGGCGGCTACAATCTGCAATGGGCATGGTCCAGCGGCCATCTGTCCGGGCAGCTTCGATAAAAACAGCAGGATATTGCGTATTTTACGCAATATCCTGCTGTTTTTACGGCATTTCTCTGGCTTCCTTCTTGGTCTCCATGGGATATACCGTCAGCTGATCGCCGGCGGCTGCCATAGCCAGCAGCACCTCCTCCGGGCCGTGATATCCCTTCTCCCGCAGCTTCCGCTCCAGCCACACGCCGTCCCTTCCCGCCTTCTGCAAATTCTCCGGCAGCACCCGGCCGTCTTGCACCACCGGGGTCTGGAGCAGCTCCTGCCGGGGCTGCATGGACAGATCCGCCGGTGTCACCGGCCGCTGCATGGCCGTCGGCAGAAACGTCACCGTGCCGTTGTGCTCTAAAATGGCGGTCTGGATCTGGTTGAGGTCAAAATACCCCGATACCCGGCAGTACATGAGAAATTCGTTGAGATCCATCCGGGCTCGCCGCAGGTTTTTCCGGTAGATGACACCGCTGTCCATAAGGATCAGCGGCTTGCCGGTGATGAACCGCCGTACCCGGATAGACTTGTTGGTCAGCAGGGCGATGCCCCACGCCGCCAGCCCGTACACCACCATGGCCCAAAGAGGTCGCAGGGGCGATTCCAGCTCCGAAGCCATTTCGGCGGCGATGGAGCCGATGGTAATGCCCATCACATAGTCAAACAGGTTCATCTGGGACACCTGCTTGTTGCCGGAGAGCTTGGTCAGCAGAAACAGGGCCGCCAGCGACCCCAGCGCCGTCAGGGTGATCTGTCCCCCCTGCTGCAGGATATCCTCCATAAAAACACGCCTCCCGAAGCACTGATTTTCTCTCAGTATGCCCCGGCAGGCGTATTCTTATGTACCTTTACTCGTGGGTTCGGACGTTGATGAACTCCGCCCGCAGCTTGGAGTAGAGGATGGTCTGGCTGCTGTACAGCCCACAGTAGCCGGAGATCAGATAGCTGATGGAGCAGGCCATGGCGAAATACAGCAGATCGCCGGAGCCAAACAGCTCCACACTGAGGATGATGGAGGCCAGCGGGCAGTTCACCGCCCCGCAGAACACCGACACCAGCCCCATAGCGGCCCCGAAGCCCGCCGGAAGGCCCAGCCAGCCCGCCGCCACGCAGCCGAAGGCGGCTCCCACGAAGAAGGAGGGTACCACCTCGCCGCCCTTAAAGCCGCACCCGATGGTGATGGCGGTGAAGAGCAGCTTCCACACCCATGCCCACGGGTCCGCCTGTCCGGCGATGGCCCGGCTGATGACCTCCATGCCTGCGCCGTTGTAGTCTCCATTGGTAAGCAGCGTCAAGCCGATGAGCACCGCCGCTCCCGCCGCCACCCGCAGGTAGGGGTTTTTCAGCGTCCGCTTCAGCAGACGCTCCACTCCGTGGAGCCCCCGGCAGAACAGGATACTGACCACGGCGCACAGCAGCGCCAGCACCATCACCAGCAGCATGGTCCGCACCTCCAGCCCCGGCACCGTCACCGTGAACCGGGTGGGCGGTACCCCCATGAACACCGACACCAGATAGCCCGTCAAGGCCGCCGTCAGGCACGGCACCAGTCCGGCATAGTACAGTACGCCCACGCTGATGACCTCCAGCGCAAACACCGTGGCCGTCAGGGGAGTACCGAACAGGGCGGCAAACACGCCGCTCATGCCGCACAGGGTAGCCAGCGGCAGATCCTTCTCCCCCAGACGCAGCAGCCGCCCCGCCTGATAACCGATGCCGCCGCCGATCTGCAGGGCAGCGCCCTCACGGCCGGCGCTGCCGCCGCACAGGTGGGTGATGACCGTGGACACGAAGATCACCGGCACCAGCAGCCCCGGCACCTGTTCCCCGAAGTGGACGGAGGCGATGACGTCGTTGGTACCCTTTCCCTCCGTTTTGGTGAGCCGATACAGCCCCACGATGGCAAGGCCCCCCACCGGCATCAGGTACAGCACCCACGAATGGGCCAGACGCACCTGTGTGGCGGTGTCCACGCCGATGTGGAACAGGGAGCCAATGATCCCGCCCACCAGTCCGATGACGCCGCCCAGTACCATCCATTTCAGCAGCGTCACCGCATATTGTCCGATGTGGGCCACCCGCTCCTTCAGCCGTTCCATGTCCCGTCCCTCCGCTTTTTACAGTATCTTTATATCCTGTCTGTTATATCATTTCCTGCGGCGCCTGTCAATCGCCGCCGCTGCCGCCCTACGAAATTTTTGTCAAGCTGAAAATCTTTCAGCCCATCTCACATTTTTTATTTTTCCCTGTTGATTCTCACGACGGGATGCACTATAATATGGGTAACTGGCAAAAACAAGGAAAACAACGCTTGAATGGAAAAAGGAGGAACCACAAGATGAAATACGGTCGTACATTCAATTTCTCCGCCGGTCCCGCTATGATGCCGGAGCCCGTGCTGGAGGAGATCCGGGACGAGATGATGAACTACCGCGGCAGCGGTATGTGCGTCATGGAGATGAGCCACCGCTCCAAGGTGTTCCAGCAGATCGCCGACGAGGCCGAGGCCGACCTGCGCAAGCTGATGCACATCCCCGACAACTACAAGGTCCTGTTCATTCAGGGCGGCGGCACCGTGCAGTTCGCCATGGTGGCCATGAACCTCATGAAGAACGGTAAGGCCTGCTATGTGGAGACCGGCGCATGGTCCAAGAAGGCCATTGCCGAGGCCAAGAAATTCGGCGAGGTGGACGTCATCGCCTCCTCCAAGGATAAGAACTTCTCCTATATCCCCGATTGCAGCGATCTGGACATCCCCGACGACTGCGATTATGTCTACATCTGCGAAAACGAGACCATCAACGGCACCACCTGGAACAAGCTGCCCAACACCAAGGGCCATGTGCTGGTGTCCGACCAGTCCTCCATGTTCCTCTCCCGCCCCTGCAACGTCTCCGACTACGGCCTGATCTGGGCCGGTGTGCAGAAGAACGTGGGCCCCGCCGGCATGGCCGTGGTCATCATCCGGGAGGATCTGATCCGTGACGATCTGGACCCCAAGACCCCCATCTACCTGATGTACAAGACTCACGCCGACAACGGCTCCATGTATAACACCCCCAACTGCTGGGCCATCTACTGCTGCGGCAAGGTATTCAAGTACCTGCTGAACATGGGCGGTCTGGAGGAGATGGAGAAGCGCAACATTGAAAAGGCCAAGGTGCTGTATGACTTCCTGGATTCCTCCAAGCTCTTCAAGGGTGCCGTGGTGCCTCAGGACCGCAGCCTCATGAACGTCCCCTTCGTCACCGGCGACAAGGATCTGGATGCCGCCGTGGTGGCCGCCTCCAAGGAGGCCGGCTTCGACAACCTGAAGGGCCACAAGTCTGTGGGCGGTCTCCGGGCCTCCATCTATAACGCCATGCCCAAGGAGGGTGTGGAGGCTCTGGTGGAGTTCCTCACCAAGTTCGAGGCTGAGCATCAGGCGTAACGTCTGTCTCTCGGGACGCAGGTCCGGAAAACCGGACAAATCGCCACATTCCGACAACAAAACGTATCATCGAAGGAGAATATTACTATGCGTATTCTTATTACAGACGGTATGGACAAGGCCGCCATGGCGCAGCTGCGTGAGCTGGGCCACGAGGTGGTGGAGCAGTTCTATGAGCCGGATCAGCTGGGCGCCGCCCTGCGGGACTTTGACGCCGTGGTGGTCCGCTCCAAGACCAAGGTCCGTGCCAATCATATCGACGAGGCCAAGGGCGGCAAGCTGAAGCTGATCATCCGTGGCGGCGTGGGTGTGGACAACATCGACGTCAAGTACGCCGAGGAGAACGGCATTGCCGTCCGCAACACCCCCGGTGCTTCCTCCCAGTCCGTGGCGGAGCTGGCCATGGGCCATATGTTCGCCTGCACCCGCTATATCTCCATCGCCGGTCATACCATGCGTGAGGGCAAGTGGGAGAAGAAGGCCTACGGCAAGGGCATCGAGCTGCAGGGCAAGACTCTGGGCATCATCGGCTTCGGCCGCATCGGTCAGCATCTGGGCGTCATGGCCAAGGCCATCGGCATGAACGTCATTGCTTACAGCACCACCCGCCGTCCGGAGGTGGAGGCCAAATTTGGCATCCCCTATGTGACGCTGGAGGAACTGCTGGCCCAGTCCGACTTCATCTCTCTCCACGCTCCCGCCGCTCCCGGCGCTCCCCTCATCAACGCCGATACCATCGCCAAGATGAAGGACGGCGTGGTCATCATCAACACCTCCCGTGGTGCCAACGTGGACGAGGACGCCCTGCTGGCCGCTCTGGAGTCCGGCAAGGTTCGGGCCGCCGGTCTGGACGTCTACGCCGACGAGCCCACTGCCAACGCCGCTCTGTACAGCCATCCCATGGTGTCCTGCACGCCCCACATCGGCGCTGCCACCGTGGAGGCTCAGAAGCGCATCGGCACCGAGATCGTGGATATCATCCGCAGCTTCTGATCTCCCTATTATGCAAGAAAAGAAGGGGTACGGCAGAGCCATACCCCTTCTTTTTCACCGCCTCGCAAGAATGCAGCCTGTGAGCACCGCTCACAGGCTGCATTTTCGTTTCTCTATTTACGGTCGTTTCCACCAACTGCCGCCTCCAACGCCGCCGGAGTCCTCAGCGCCGCCGGTATCCGGCGTGGTGGGATCTGTCGGATCCGTGGGGGTTGTCGGTTTGGTGGGGTCGGTAGGTGTCACCGGTGTGATGGCCTTCTGGTGCGCCGGGCAGATATCATCCTTGGGATCGTTGGGCGTAGCGGAGCCGTCCAGCACCTTCAACAGGTACTCATGGTCCCTGGCCTTGATATCGTTGAACAGCGCCCGGTTCCAGTCCAGCACCGCCACCTGCTTCACCTTGTCCTTGGGGCAGTACTGGGTGGCAATATGCTTCCCCTCGGTGCAATAATCCACCATCTTGTGAACGTTACAGGTCGCCGTGGGAGCCGTATCCGCCGCCACCGTCACGGTGCGGACACGGTTGCCCCGCAGGTCCTTGGTGCAGGCATCCGTGGCCAGCAGGCCGCTGTCAGAACACACCGTCACCTGCGTCAGGCCGGTGCAGCTGTCGAAGGCCTTGTCCTCCAGATCACCATGGATCTCCCGCATCACCTGCTTCCACAGCTGCGCCGAGCCGTTGCCCATACCGTAGGACAGCTCATCGTTGGACTCATAGCCCGTCCATACCGCAGCGCAGTAGTAGGGGCTGAAGCCCACGAAATAACGGTCCCGGTTGTCATCCGTAGTACCGGTTTTACCGGCGATGGTCATGCCGGAGAAATATGCCTCCGTACCGGTACCGCTGGTGATAACGCTCTCCAGTATATCCCGCAGCAGATAGGCGGTAGTCTCCTTCATGGCGCTGTGGGCGGAGGTCTCGTTCTCCATGACGACATTCCCCTCGGAGTCCTCCACCCGCAGCCATGTCCGGGGCTTGGTGTATACGCCGTCGTTGGCGATGGCGGCATAGGCCGCAGCCATCTCCTCCGTGGTGACACCCACATCGTAACCGCCCAGGCCCATGTTACCGGACTGCTGGCTGTCCCGCTGGGTCAGGGTGGTGAAGCCCAGCTTCTCCACCATATAATTATAGGAGGCCGCCGAGCCGTAGCTCTCATTGACCCGCACGGCGCAGGTATTCAGAGACTCCACCAGCGCCGTCCATACGGTGGTCAGGCCGTAGAAACCGGAATGGGAGTTCTTGGGCCATGCGCCGTAGCCACTCAAATCCCGGACGGGATAGTCGTCGATGGCGGAGGCAGCGGTGATGGTACCGTCGTCCAGCGCCGGGGCATAGTCGGAGATGGGCTTGGTAGCAGAACCGCACTGCCGGGGCTCCGTGGCCCAGTTCCAGCCACGATCCACCGTCTTGGCGCCCAGACCGCCCACCATAGCCACCACGTTGCCGGTGGAATTGTCCACCAGCGTGATAGCCGCCTGCAAGGGCTTGCCGTAGTCGTCAGTATACTCCACCAGATCGCTGTTTTCAAAAACGCTCTCCGCAATGGACTGGAGCTTGCTGTCCTGCAGCGTATAGATCTTATAGCCGCTGCTGTAAATCTTGCTGACGGCCTTCTCCTGTGCCGTACGGACGTTGCCGTTCTCGTCGGGTGCATCGTCCTCCAGCCCCAGCTTCTCCACCAGCGCCGCCGCCACATCGGAGATGACCTGATCCGTATAATAGGAGTTGTTGGCGGTGGACTGCACGGTGGGCTTCTCCGGGGTCTCCTGATCCTCCGTAGGCTCGGTGAAATTGCCGAGATTCGTATACCCGTCGCTGAACTGGACCTCCTCCGCCACGGCGGCATCGTAGGTGGCCTGATCGATCTTCTCCTGACCGAGCATCTCGCCCAGGATGGTCAGCTGCCGCTCCCGGTTGTTCTCACGGGCCCAGTCGCTGAGCAGAGGATCATACATGGAGGGATTGTTGGTGATGCCGATGAGACAGGCACACTCCGCCAGCGTCAGGTCCTTCACATCCTTGTGGAAGTACATCCGGGCAGCCGTCTGCACGCCGTAGCACTGCTCTCCCAGATAGATGGTGTTGAGATACATCTCCAGGATCTGGGACTTGGAGTAATCCTTCTCCAGCGCCAGCGCCCGATAGATCTCCGTGACCTTCCGCTTCACCGTCCCCTGATTGTCGCCGGTGACGTTTTTCAGCAGCTGCTGGGTGATGGTGGAGCCGCCCTGTGTGCCGCTGCCGGTCAGGGTACTGGTAATGGCCCGCAGGGTCCCCTTCCAGTCCACCCCGTGGTGGGTCTTGAAGCGCTTGTCCTCGATGGCGATGGTGGCCTCCTGCAAATACTTGGGGATGTCCCCGATATCCACCCAGATGCGGTTTTCATCGCTGAACAGCGTCTGATACATCTCCCATGTCTCGCCGTCCGTCCCCAGACGGTACAGCTCCGTGGATACCTTCCGGTCATATTCGGACATATCCACCTCTACGTGGCCCTTCAGGGACTTATTGATGTAGGTCATGAAGATCCCCACAAAAATGGCCATGGTCAGCACGCCCACCAGCACGATGGTGCCGATGACGCCCCAGACCCTCTTGGCCCGTCCCTTCCCTCGGTTTTTCCTCTGATGGGCGCTCTGCTCTGCCTTATCACGGTCGTTGGAGTGTTCTTTCATGGACAGCGCACCTCACTTTCTGTTTCGTTGTTCCGGCCGCCGACGGGCGGCCTCAGGCTTTTTATACGGCTTCTCCCTGCCGCCCTGCTCCGGAAGGTCCCGGCTGCGGCAAAAAGCACATACTAAACCAATATAAGAGTTATTTTACCACACCTGTCAACCGATAAAAATACCTTTTTGCGTAAAAAACGCAATCATCGTATCCTTTGACCCGGCACATAGGTTCCGTTTTGTGCTGCTTTTCCAATTTTTGTGCGGAAATCGGCAGCGCCGCCCTCTTGCAATTTCTGTGGAAATCCGTTATAGTAGGGGGACATCAACCTATGCAGGAGGTATTTTCTCATGAGCGATGAGTTTGGCCCCAGCTTTATCACCCTCACTGACGAGGACGGCAACGATATCGAGCTGGAGTATGTGGACGCACTGGAGCACGAGGGGCAGACCTATATGGCCTTCTTCCCCGCCGTGGAGGACGAGGCGGACGAGGAATCCGAGGACTACGGTCTGGTGATCCTGAAATCCGTCACGGAAAACGGCGAGGAGCTGCTCAGCACGCTGGATGACGAAGCGGAGCTGGAGAAGATCTATGATCTGTTCATGGAGCAGCTGCTGGCCGACGAGGAATAAAATTCCTGACCATTTCTGCGAAAACCCCCTTTTATTTTTCCCACAGGTCTGTTATAATAAGACCATCGCCGGAAGGCGATGGTCCCGCAGGGATGTGACGGGTCTTTTTTATCCTCACATTTTGTTATAGGGGATGTCGGATCAGTATGTGGATCGCAGGCCTCCCGGCTGCCGTCTGCGGCTGGAAGTTGGAAGCGGTGAAGCACGCTGGAGACAACCCACCTGCTGAAACGGTGCAGGTTATAACTTGGCCCCCACGCCCGGCGGGACAACTGGTAAAAGCCCGGTCAGCTCCGGAAGACCTCCGGAGCTGACCGCTTTTTCGGCCTATGGCCGGATAATTTCCGCTTTCCCCTCTTGCACAGCAGACAGATTTCCTGTATAATCACAATTAACTTTACGAAGTCGGGTCGTAATGACACCTATTTTGAGAGGATGAAACAACTATGAGCGCATCAAGAGAAAAGAAGAACCGGCAGGAGGTTGCCACCAGCGGCGTCGCAGACCCCAAGACTGCCCGTCACGCCCAAGAGCTGGCCAAGGAGCGCCGCTCCAACCGACTCTATGCCATCATCGCCATCGCCTTTGTGGTGGTCGCCATCGGTCTGGTGGTGTGGAACTCCAACATCATCCAGCGTGGCACCACCGCCGTCACGGTGGAGGGCGAGTCCTATTCCGCCGCCGAGGTCAGCTACTACTATCACAATGCCTATAACAGTATCGTCAACTCCAAGTATGCCAGTCTCTACGGCATTGACAAGAATACCTCCCTGTCTCAGCAGAACCTGAACGACACCGCCAAGATGATGTTGCGTGTCAGCGAGGACATGACTTGGGACGCCTACTTCCGTGACGCCGCTAAGAAGAGCCTTATCCAGTTGACCATGCTGAAGAAAGGTGCCGCCGAGAAGGGCATGACCTTCAACGACGATATGCAGAAGGAAGTGGACCGCACCGTGGAGACCTTCTCCACCTATGCTAAGAAGGCCGGCTACTCCACCAGCGCTTACCTGAAGCTGATGTACGGCAACAACATGACGATGTCCACCTTCAAGAGCATCCTGAAGGACACCCTTCTGGCCTCCCACTATCAGCAGGACTACATCGACAGCCTCACCTACACCGACGAGGAAGTGGAGACCTACTATAACGAGCACAAGAACAACTTCGACGTGGCCGACTACGAGTACATCTACTTCAAGGGTACTGCCGACTCCACCAAGGATGCCGACGGCAACACCGTGAAGCCCACCGACGAGGAGAACGCCGCCGCCAAGGAGGCTGCCTCCGCCAATGCCAACGCCGCTCTGGAGGCTGTCCGCAACGGTCTTCTGATGGAGAAGGCCGCCGACAACTACGATAACGGCACCTACACCGACCGTCCCACCGGTACCTACAGCGGCGACGCCGTCACCGAGTGGGTGTTCAACGAGGAGCGTCAGGAGGGTGATCTGACCCTCATCGAGAGCGGCGACAACTACTATGTGGTCCTGTTCCACAGCCGTGGCCGCAACGACTACAACACCGTGGACGTGCGCCACATTCTGTTCAAGGTGGATACCTCCGATCTGGACAGCAAGGCTGACGACTATCAGGAGAAGCTGGACGCCCGCAAGGCCGAGCAGAAGGAGGCCGCCGAGGCCGCTCTGAAGAAGTGGGAGGAGGGCGCCCGCACCGAGGATAGCTTTGCCGAGCTGGCCAACGAGCTGTCCTCCGACACCGGCTCCAACACCAACGGCGGCCTGTATACCGAGGTGTATAAGGGCCAGATGGTCACCGAGTTCAATGACTGGTGCTTCGACGAGTCCCGTCAGCCCGGCGACACCGGCATCGTCTACAACGAGGGCAGCTACACCGGCTACCATGTCATATACTTTGTGGGTACCGACGCCCCCTATTGGCAGGTGCAGGTCCGCAACGCCATGAAGAACGCCGACTACACCCAGTGGAACAACGATCTCGTGAAGGATATCACCGCCACCGAGACCTCCGGTATGAAGTACCTCGCCTGATGAATTTCCAAAAAAGACCGGCCTCGGCCGGTCTTTTTTGATACTGCTTTGAAGCAAAGGAGCCTATTTATGCACGAACAGTTTTTGCGCACCGAGATGGTGCTGGGCCAGCCGGCGCTGGAGTGCCTGCAAAGCGCCCATGTGGCCGTGTTCGGCCTGGGCGGCGTGGGCAGCTATGCCGCCGAGATCCTGGCCCGCTCCGGCGTAGGTGAGCTGACGCTGGTGGATCAGGACACCGTCAGCGTCACCAACATCAACCGCCAGCTCTGCGCCCTCCACTCCACCGTGGGCCAGTCCAAGGCGGAGGTCACCGCCCGCCGTTGCCGGGACATCTCCCCCAGCGCCGTCATCCACCCCATCTGCGCCACCTACGACGCCGCCCATCGGGAGGATTTCTTCTCCGCCCGATATGACTACATTGCCGACTGCATCGATCTGGTAACCTGCAAGCTGGATCTGATCCAGCAGGCCATGGACCGAAGTATCCCCATCCTGTCGGCGCTGGGGACCGGCAACAAGCTGGACCCCACCCTGCTGCGGGTAACGGATATCTCTCAGACCAGCGGCTGCCCGCTGGCCCGTGTCATGCGGAAAGAACTGCGCAGCCGTGGCATCCGCCACCTGAAGGTGGTGTTCAGCCCGGAGCAGCCCGCCGCCACCACCCAGCTGGAGGCCCCCTCCCCCGGCCGCCGCAGCGTCCCGGCCAGTGTGCCATGGGTCCCCTCCACCGCCGGTATCCTGCTGGCCGGCGCCATTGTGCGGGACCTCATCGGATGAGGGGCGGCGACATCGCCGGACTGCTGATCCGGCAGGCCCGCCTTCAGCGGGACTGGAGTCAGGAAGGTCTGTGCCGTGGCATCTGCGCCCCCTCCTATCTGTCCAAAATCGAGCAGGGCAAGGCCGCCCCCTCCCCGGAGGTGACGGAGCTGCTGCTGCACCGGCTGGGTCTTGTCTGGACTCCGGAGCCGGAGGGCTTAGCGCCCTGCTGGAAGGCCCTGCTCTCCGGCAGCCCGAATTTCGATTCCCTCTATGAACAGCTGGTGCAGCCCCGGCGGGAGATTCTTGCATCCAGTCCGCTGGCAGCGGATGCCCTGCTGCTGGATGCCTTTTACGCCGACGAGATGCGCCCTCTGCCGGTGGAGTGGGAGCCCTTTCTCTCCACCCGGCAGCTGGCCTTACAGCGAGGCCTGCAAGGCCGATGGGAGGAGGCGGTGCGGCTGGAGCCGCTGCCGCTGCTGGCTGCCCACTACGGAGAGTTCCTCTACGCCGAGGGCGAATACACCGCCGCCATCGAGGTGCTGCGGGACGCCTACCGCTCGGCATCGGACGCCGGCTACCCCTACCTGATGCTGTCCTGCCGGGCGTGGATGGGCAACTGCTACTCGGATCTGGGCCGCATGGAGGAGATGCTGACCCACTACTCTGTAGCGGAGCGTCTGGCAGAAGCCTTGAGGGATACCGGCAGCTTGTCTGCCCTCCGCTACAATGTTGCCTCCACTCAACTGGAGCTGGGTCAACCGGAAAAGGCCCTGCCCTACTTTGCCTCCCTCCCCCGCCCCGGCTTTCTGGACCTGCACAAACTGGCCATCTGCCACGAGCAGTTGGGCCATCGGGAGCAGGCGCTGACCGCCGTCCAGCAGGCGGAGCCTATGGCCTCCGGCGAAATGGAGCAGCGGATGCTGGCGCTGGTGCGCTATCGGCTGGAGCACCCGGACTACCTCCACGACGATACCTACGGCACCCAACTTCTGGACTGCTTCCAGCGTCTGCGAGACACATATCCTATGGGCTTCACCCGCTTCCACCTGCCGTGGGTGCTGGCGTGGTACAAGGCCAACCGTCAGTACCGTCAAGCCTGCCGCCTATTGGAGGAGTTTCCTGTAAAATAGTATTTTTGCCCCATTAAGAGGGTCATCATGGGAATAACTTTCCCACGATGACCCTCTTTTCTTTTGTAAGCAGCTGTGGGATAATCATAGCAGTGAGGTGAACGCTATGAAACAAACTCTCTGGACACGGAATTTTACCCGCATCACCGCCGCCACGACGCTGGGCGCTGCCGGCGGCATCATCAGTCAATTCGCCCTGTCCTTTCTGGTCTTTGACGAGACAGGCAGCACTCTGGCCTCGGCGCTGGTGGTGGCCATTCAGCTGATCCCCATGGTGCTGCTGCCGCTGGTCGTCGCCCCCATGATGGACCGCCTGCCCCGCAAGCCCTTTCTGGTGTGGGGCGACCTGCTCAACGGCTTGTGCTACGCCGGGGCGGGACTGTTCCTGCTGCACAGTGCCTTCTCCTACACCGCCTATCTGGCCTTTTCCCTGCTGGTATCGTGCCTTGCAGCCTTCGATGAGCTGGCCTACAACAGCTTTTACCCCCTGCTGCTGCCGGAGGGACAGGAGGAGCGGGCCTACACCGTCTCCGCCATGCTCTATCCCATTCTGAAGGTCCTCATGATGCCGCTGGCGGCGCTGCTGTACGACACCTTAGGCGTGGGACGGCTGCTGCTGATCCAAGGCGCACTGTCGGTGCTGGCCGCCCTCATCGAAAACCGCATCCATGTGCAGGAGAGCCGCCGGGATCAAGAGCCGCTGCTGTCCCTGAAAACCTGGTGGCGGGACATCCGGGAGGCCGCCGCCTATCTTCGGCAGGAGCACGGCCTCCACGGCCTCTATGAGTACATGGCCGTCACCCACGGCATGGCCATGGGCTATTCTCCCCTGCTCATCGCCTTCTTTCGCACAGCGCCGGGCTTCACCACCGCCATGTACTCCTTCTTCTCCGTGGCGGAGTTTGCCGGGCGCACCATCGGCGGCGCCGTCCGCTACCGCTACTCCCTGCCGGAGCGAAAGCGATTCGGCTTCCTGTTCGGGGTGTATCAGACCTACGAACTGATGGACACCTGCCTTCTGTGGCTGCCGTATCCCCTGATGCTGGTGAACCGAGCCGTCTGCGGCTTTCTGGGCATCCAGAGTGCCACCATCCGGCAGGCGGCGGTGCAGCGCTACATCCCCGACCGGCTGCGGGCCCGGCTCAATGCCTATGAGTCCATGCTCTGCACGGCGGCGGGAGCGGTGCTGTCGCTGGCCATCGGTGCTTTGGGCGAGGTGCTGGACTATCGGCTCTGCATGACCATCTGCGGCTTGATCGTCATGGCGGTTTGCTGGCTGACGGTATTCCTGCGGCGGCGTCAGGTGCAGCTGGTGCTGACTGACCGCCCCGGCGAGGCCCAGCCCGATACACTTTCATAACGCTCCATTCTAAAAAGAAGGACCGAAAGGCAGAGCCCTTCGGTCCTTCTTTTGCTCGATTCCATCAGCGCCGAAGGCGCTTGCCGCCGTGACGGGCCACCGCCTCGTCCCGCTTGCCAGAGATCTGCCGCCGCCCGGTCTCTGCAGGCCGCTGTACCGCAGGCTCAGGCTCAGATACCTCCGCAGACGCAGGCTTTTCCGGCAAGGTGGGGACTTCCTCCGCCATCGCCGCAGCCTGCACCGATTCGGTGGGAGATTTCTCTCCCGCATTCGTCGCCATACATCTCCCGGTGGGGGATCCTTCCGTTTTCTCTCCCTTTCGGCGTCGCAGGGGGAAGATGCACAGCAACGCCAGCACCGCAGCAGCCCCCAGCACCAGATACAGTCCCGGCGGCCGGCTGATATAGCCGGACACATAGCCCAGACCATCGATGCCCCACAGGGGCTGCCCCAGCACATTGTCCCAGTAGACCGGGGCTCCCTCCACATAGAAGAAGCGCCGCTCTGTGTCCACGGAACCGATGACGCCCCCCTCCAGCGATAGGTCACTGTCCGTGACGTAGGCGATGGTGTCCCCAAGCTGCAGCGTCTCCGGCTGCTCCTGCCGCACGTACAGCAGCGCCCCGGCGGACCACGGAAGCCCCTCCATGTCCGCCGGTACCACATAAGGCGTGATGCCGAAGGCCCGCACCCCCATGAGCCCCGCCGCCATCAATAGGATGCACAGGGTCAAAAGCGTCGCCAGTACGCCGCATATTCCTCTGAAAAACTTTCTCATGTTGTCTCCGCTCATTTCCACAGGCTGCCGCATAGGTGTTTTTTATCATCTTACCATGTTCCCGCCCCAAAGACAAGCCCTTTCGCTATCCTCCTACCCCTTTCGCAGCTCCTTTTCCAGTTTCTCCAGCGCCCGCTTCTCGATGCGGGAGACATAGCTTCGGCTGATGCCGTATACCGCCGCCACCTGCCGCTGGGTCTGGGGCGGATGCCCCTCCAGCCCGTACCGCCTCCGGATGATGTCCGCCTCCCGCTCCGTCAGGCAGTCCCGCACCAAGCGCCGCAGCAATAGCTGCTCCTCCCGGTCCTGCAGGTCCGACAGCATGGTGTCGTCGGTCCCCACCACGTCCAGCAGATACAGCGAGCCCCCCTCCTTATCCGTGTCGATGGCGTCGGACAGGGACACCTCCCCCTGCAGCTTCCGCTGGGAGCGGAAGTACATAAGGATCTCATTTTCAATGCACCTCGACGCATAAGTAGCCAGCTTGATGCCCCGGTCTGCCCGGAAGGTGTTGACGGCCTTGATGAGTCCAATGGTGCCGATGGAGATCAGATCCTCCTGATTGTCCGCCTGTGTATAGTATTTCTTGATGATGTGGGCCACCAGCCGGAGATTGTGCTCCACCAGCCGGTTCCGGGCCTCCAGATCCCCCTGCGCCCACCGCTCCAGACACGCCCGCTCCTCCTCCGGCGGCAGCGGCCGGGGGAACGAACCGGGATTCCCCGTCAGACGCAGGGACAAAAACAGGCTGTTGGACAGCAGCAGCAACGCCGCAGACAGCATACAGATCCCTCCTTTTCTGCCAGCCTATGCCCTCAGAGGAAGTCCCTATGCTTGACGCAGCGCCAGAAGTGGGGTACAACACATTGCAGAATAATTAAAACGTTTCTATCTCCATCAAATTTTCTGGAGGATTTTATGGGTTTCATCTATCAGGAGGCCAATGCATACGGCGTAGAGGCCTTGGTGGCCTTGGAGCGCCACTACACCCCCACGGAGGAAAAATACTGCACCGCCGTCACAGAGGCCGTCCGCATCTGCGACACCTACGGCATCCCGGAGCGGGAGCTGGTGCCGCAGGTGCGCCATATCGCCGCCGCAGAGGAGTACCTGCTGGAGCACCTGTCAGAGGACGAGGAGACGCTGCAATTCCTGTTCACTCCTCTCTCCGGCAGCAACACCTGTCTGGCATGGTTTCTGGTCTGGGATTATGTTCGCCCCGGCGGCGAAAAAGCTTATAAATATACAGGCCACACACCCCAGCAGCGGCTGCGGGACATCATCTCCGCCGTGGGCCAGTATCAGGAGGACCCCCTCCCCCCGCCGCAGCAGCTGGACACCATCTGCGACCTCATCGACTACATGGACCTCACCCGCCTGCCCCCTGCCGACCGGTGGCGGCTGCTGACGCTGTACGCCCATCTGGAGGAGTACGAGCGCACCGCCTGCCGCATCGTGGAGCAGTCCGCCGCCCTGCTGGCACAAGTGATGCAGACGCCGGAGACGGACCGTCTGCTGCGGCAGTGTCTGGAGCAGACACGGGAGAACACCCCCCGTCTTATGAGCGCCTTTGCCCAGTCCCAGACGCTGTCCGACCAGAGCATCACCTTTCTGCTCTGCGTCATGTCCTTCAACTCCATGCGCTTCCTCACCGGCGACGACCACATCACCGTCATCGCCGGGGTGCTGTACTGGCTCATTCTGCGCCTGACGGAGAAATACGCCGCCAACGACGAGCATCTGCTGGCCTGCCTGAAAACGCTGGGTGACAAGAGCCGTCTGGATATCCTGAAGCTGCTGAAGGAGCAGGACCGCAGCGGGCAGGAGCTGGCCAAGGAGCTGGGCATCTCCCAAGGCACCGTTTCCCACCACCTGAACGTGCTGGTGCGGGACGAATTCATCCGTATCGCCAAGGACGGCAGCCGCCTGCGGTGCAGTCTGGCCCCGGAGGCCATCGAGTCCATGGTGGACGATATCCGCCGCCTTCTTTTGTAGCCAAAGGACGCACAACTCCATCCGAAAAGATCAGACCTCCCCGAGGTCTGATCTTTTATGCATTTACCCATTGAAAAATTTCGATTCCGGTGCTATGATGCGCCCATGAATATAGAAACGTTTTGATGTTCGTGAAAGTCTAGAGGAGGATGCCCCGGCCCATAGTCTCTTGTCCCTGCACACTCTATGAAAGAAAGGAAGCTTGCAAATGAAAAAGAGGATACTCTCCCTGTGCATGGCCTCCGTGCTGGCGCTGTCATGTATCCTGCCCGCCTCGGCGGCAGAAACGCAAAGCGCCTGACGGTTCGTTCCGTCACCCCCGCCGACCTGTCCCAGACCATGGGCAACACCACCCAGCAGATGACCGCCCAGCCTCAGGACCCCAATGAAGTGGTGGATATTCTGGTGGAGCTGGACGATGAGCCCGCTGCCGCCGTGCTGGCGGCCCAGTCTCTGACCCCCGGCACCGCCGCAGCCGAAAAGACCGCCGCCAAGGTCCAGCAGACCCTGCTGCGCCGTCAGGCCACGGTGCAGTCCCGTCTGGACCGCTCTCTGCGGCAGGAGCAGGTGGATTATACCTATTCCTATACCATGCTCTTCAACGGCTTCGCCCTGCGGACCGCCCGGAAGAATCTGGAGACCATCCAGAGCGCCAAGGGCGTCAGCCGTGCCTTCGTGGCAGGCTCCTACACCCTGCCCACCGTGGAGCAGGCCGATACGCAGGCCCTGCAGGTGGCGCTGGCCACCAATCAGTTCACCGGTAAGGGCATGACCATCGCCGTGCTGGATACCGGGCTGGATACCGCCCATCCCGCCTTTGCCAACGCCCCGGCAGACGCCAAATTCACCAAGGACTACGTCAGCGGCGTCCTGCAGGCGGCCGACCTCAACGCCGAGGCCCTGATGCCCGGCGTCACCGCCGACGATGTGTATCTCAGCGCCAAGATCCCCTTCGCCTTTGACTACGCCGGTAAGGATGCTCAGGTGGCCCCCGGCAGCAAGTGGGATGCAGCAAATCTGGAGCACGGCACCCATGTGGCCGGCATCTCCGCCGGTTACGCCGTGGACGGCGAGGGCGCCGTCACCTTCTCCGGTGTGGCTCCCGACGCTCAGGTCATCCCCATGAAGGTCTTTGACGACAGCGGCACGGGCGCCGCCACGATCACCATTCTGGAGGCTCTGGAGGATGCCTGTCGTCTGGGCGCGGACGCCGTGAACCTGAGTCTGGGCTCCTACGGCGGCTTCACCGTGGACGAGGACGCCCTCATCAACGACGTGTACAACAAGCTGGATGACGCCGGCATTATGGTCATCACTGCCGCCGGCAACGAGACCTCCTCCAGCTATATGAACAGCTACGGTACCGACGCTCCCCTCACCGGGGACCCCGACAACAGCGTGGTGGCCGCCCCCTCCGTGTACCCCGCCAACCTGTCCATCGCCAGCGTGGAGGGTCAGGAGATCTACGCCAACTATGTGCTGCTGGGCGACGAGAAGATCACCTATACCGACAGCCAGACCTCCTTCCTGGGCCTGGACTCCTACGTTTCTCTCCTGAAGATATACGGTGACGTATCTGACGATCTGGCCGCCCCCTATGACTATGTCATGGTTCCCGGTTACGGCGCCGACTCCGACTACGAGGGCATCGACGTCACCGGCAAGATCGCTGTGGTGCAGCGCGGCGGTACCGACGAAAACGGCGAGCCCATCACCTTCGTCACCAAGATCCAGAACGCCCTGTGGAAGAACGCCATCGGTATTCTGGTGTACAACAATGACACCGAACATCCCGATGACTGCTCCATCCGCATGGCCACCAACTACTACCAGCTGCCCGCCGCCTTCATCAGCTATAACGCCGCTCAGAAGCTGGCGGCCAAGGCCGGCAGCTTCTGAGCGGCGTGGGCATCACCCCCACCACGGAGCTGACCGCCGAGCCCAACCCCTCCGCCGGCCAGATGTCCACCTTCACCAGCATCGGCGCCACTCCCGACCTGCGGATCAAGCCGGAGCTGTCCGCCGTCGGCGGCAACGTCTACTCCTCCATCCCCGCCATCGAGGGCAAGGGCGATTACGCCTCCATGAGCGGCACCTCCATGGCCAGTCCCTATGTGGCCGGTGCCAGCGTTCTGGTGAAGTCCTACATGGCCGAGAACTGGACCGGCAGCTATGATGCCGCCTCCATGACGGAGAACCTGATGATGTCCACTGCCTCCCCGGTCGTTGACCCGGAGACGAAGCTCCCCTACTCCCGCCGTCTGCAGGGCAGCGGCCTCATTGACCTGTCCGCCGCCACCTCCAGCGATGTGGTGCTCTACACCGATGCCGACCAGTACGGCGACACCAAGCCCGTGCTGGATCTGGGGGACGATGTTGCCAAGAACGGCAGCTACGACCTAACCTTCCACGCCCGGAACATGGGCAAGGACGCCGTCCAGTATGACGTGTCCGTCATCGCCATGTCCCCCGCCGTGCTGGAGCAGGACGGCAAGACCTACATGAGCAGCCACGACGAGGCGCTGGATGTCACCGTTTCCGGCGACAAGACCGTGACGCTGGCTGCCGGGGCCACCGGCGACGTGAAGGTCAGCGTCTCCCTCTCCCAGAGCCAGAAGGCCAAGCTGGACGCCGCCTATGAAAACGGCATCTATGTGGAGGGTTTCGTGGTGCTCACCGCCAAGGATGGCAGCGCAGATCTGTCCATCCCCTTCCTGGCCTACTACGGCGACTGGTCCGCCCCCGGTATGCTGGACTACGCCACTATGCTCAATGAGGATACCGTGCCTTACAGCCAGCTCTCTACCGAGCTGGGCGCATACTTCACCAGCAGCTTTGCCTATCGTCTGGGCGCCAATCTGTCCGTGACCATGGACGGGGCAGAGAAAACCTCCCTGAAGGCCGAGCATATCACCATCTCCCCCAACGGCGATACCTATATGGACGGCGTGGAACTTGTCAACGTCAGCCAGATGCGCAGCGCCTCCGCCCTGCACTTCACCGTCACCAACGCCGACGGGCAGGAGGTCTGGAGCGACGCCGTTACCAACGTCCCCAAGACCATCTATGTGTCCTCTCAGGGCGGTCCCATTCCCGCCACCATGTATCAGGATATGGCTCCTGATGCCTAGTACGGCACGGCCAACGAGGGCAGCGCCCTGCCTGACGGCCAGTACTACTACACCATCACCGCCGATCCCGTCACCGATCACGAGAGCCGCAATGTCCGGGATACCCTGACCTTCCCTGTGTACATCGATACTCAGGCTCCCCAGCTGGATCAGGGCCGTGTGACCCTGAGCACTGGCGCCGACGGCCGCACCACCTTGGGGATGCAGGTCTCCGACGAGCATCTGTATCTGGATACCGAGATCTTCGTGGCCAATGACGACGGCACCATCAGCACCAGTTCCGAGAAGCTCCTGCACAAGAACGTGGGTCTGGCGGATATGCCCGATGTCACCTCCGACGCTGTGTCCGTGGATGTCACCGACTACGCCGGCAAGCTCCTGTATGTCCAGCTGTCCGACTGGGGCTACAACTACGCCGCCTATCTGGTGCAGCTGCCCGACACCTTCGAGGGCACCACCCTGTCCCTGTCCGATACCACCGCCTTCCTGTTCACCGGTGAACAGCAGCAGCTGTTGGTCTTCGACACCGATACCGAGGCCGCTCTCACTTGGACCAGCAGCAACGACGACGTGGCCTCCGTGGACGAGAACGGTCTGGTCACTGCCAAGGCCCCCGGCGTCACCACCGTCACCGCCACTACCGCCAACGGTGCCTCCGTCTCCTGCGTGGTGGGCGTCAGCGATCAGCTGACCTACACCGGTCTGCGCCTGGACTTCGATGAGATGACCACCACCATGTACTTTGATTCCACCATCGACCTGCCCGGCGTGTACCTGGAGCCCTACGGCTTTGCCCTCTCCGGCAAGCACAACGCCTACGGCACCGACGGCCTCATCTGGAGTGTCTCCGATCCCACCATTGCCGACTTGGATGAGTACAGCAAGACCACACTGGTGGCCAATAAGGACGGCAAGTCCGGCGACGTCACCGTCACCGCCGAGTATCAGGGCATGACCGCCTCCTTCACCGTCCATGTGGGCCCGTACCCAGGCTCTGTGGAGCTGTACCACGGCTGGATCCAGGCCCGCAGCAACCGTATCTTCCTGCAGGGCAAGCAGGGCATCGTGGGTGCCGGCCGTGACGGTATCCACGCCACGGATACCGCCGCCACCAGCGACGATCAGATCATCACCTTTACCAACAGCGATCCCAATGTAGTGGACCTGACCAACCCCGTGATCCGTGCCACCTCCAACCGTGATCTGCCCGATGAGTGCGCCTTTGTGGACGCCAGAGATCCCGGCAATGCCGTCATCACCGCCACCGCCACCAGCACCACCCAGGATACCGTCCAGTGCTTCGTCACTGTGGTACTCAAGCGGTACGACGGCATTCAGGCCACCCAGGATACCATTCATCTGAAGCTGGGCCAAGGCGCGGACCTCACGCAGTACCTGACCCTGCTGGACGAGTCCGGCGTGGTGATCCCGGAGCTGAATCCCGTCAACTACACCAGCCTCGACGGGAGCATTCTCTCCGTGGATGAGTCCGGCCACGTCACCGCTCTGCACACCGGCACCGGCATGGTGCGGGCGCTGTTGAACACCGGTGACTACGCCCTTATCGCCGTGGAGGTCACCTGCGATCACGACCACACCACCCGCACCGAGACCCCTGCCACCTGTACCGAGGACGGCTCTGTCACCGTCATCTGCGATGACTGCGATGAGGTACTGTCCACCGAGACGCTGCCCACCACCGGTCACAGCACCGTGGTGAAAAACGCCAAGGACGCCACCTGCACCGAGCCCGGCTACACCGGCGATAAGGTCTGCACCGTCTGCAGCGAGACCGTCGAGACCGGCGAGGTCATCCCCGCCGCCGGCCACAGCTACAAGGACGGCAAGTGTACCGTCTGCGGTGCCGCCGATCCCAACGCCAACAGCGGCGGCAATACCGGCAATCACGGCACCGACAGCCCCAACACCGCTGACGGAGCCGCCATGGGTCTGTGGCTGAGCCTTATGACCGTGGCCGCTCTGGCCGGAGCCGTTCTGGTGGCCGGTAAGACGCCCCGGGCCTGATCCCCCCCCCTTCGCAGCGCTCCTCTTAGGCGATAAAAGCCCTTGGCGGCGTAGCCCCTTGGCGGCAAAGCCCTTCGGCGGCACAGCCTCTTGGCGGCACAGCCTCTTGGCGGCACAGCCCCTTGGTGGCGTAGCCCCTTGGCGGCGTAGCCCCTTGGCGGCAAGGCCCCTTGAAATAGTGCATCTCTCTTTCTGTAAAGGCGGAGGGGGGACCCTACCGGATCCCCCCCTCCGCCTTTTGCTTTTCCGAATCCACCCGGCTTCTCCGCCGTCGCCTGATTTCCCGCTGCTTCCTGATTTTCTCGATACCGTTTCATCTTCTGATACGATTCGATTTTTGCTGCCACTTTTCCCTGATGCCGCCACGCTGCCAGAATCGAAAAATCCGGAGCGGCTCTGTGACCCTTCTGCGCCCCAGTATTTTCTCCATGCGAAATATTCAAAAAATTCATGCTCCCAGCAGGAAAATTTTTCCGAAAAATCATTGCTATTTCTCCGGATCTCGTATATACTGGGAGGTGTATAGGTCATCCCTCCCTGCGCCGCAAGCAGGTGAGTTCTCCTCCTGTACAGCCGCATCCGGCGGCAAGCAGGCGGGGAAGGCAAAATTGCCTTCCCCGCCTTTTTTTGCTGTTTTTCTATTCTGCCGGTATTCGTATTTTCAGCGTTGTCATTGCTCCGTATTTTCGCTCTCACGGCTCTGCTATCGTTCCGGTGCCTGCGCTTTCGGCACTGCTGCCGGACCGGCTTTTGCACTTCTCCGGTTTCTTTGATCGGCCCGATATTCCCCCGTTTCCGACTCTGTCATCGGCATGGATCCCGCCTTTTCCCGGCGCTGCTATCATCTCGGCTCCTGCTTCTTTTCGGTGCCGATCATATGCCGGTATTTTCTCTTTTCCGGAATCGATAGCAGTCCGGTGCCTGGAAGTTTTTTCTCTGCCGGTGTTCCGTTTTTGGATTTCAGAGGGGGCTGCTTTTATCCCTTTGGGTTTTTGCGCTGTCGTTTTTTCGGTCTGCATCCGCCGGTTTTTGTCCAGTTACTGCCCCATTTTCTGACCTTGGAGCGTCCCGGTTTTTGTCCAGCTTTTGTCCAGCATTGGACGCCTTTTTGTCCAGCCGCCGGTGGTGCCTCCCTTATTGAACCTCTTTGGGAAGCTTCTTATCCTCCGGTTTCGATCCGCAGGGGGCCTTCGGTTTTTTATCCTTCACCAAAATGAACGAGGTGATGAGCGCCGTCAGAGGGACCGCCAGAATGACGCCGATGCTGCTGGCGATGCCGCTGATGACCTCCGTGGCCATATAGGGGGAGCTGATGAGCTGCCGGGGATCCAGCCCCAGCGAATACAGATAGATGATGAAGGACAGGCCGCTGCCCAAAAATGCCAGGATCAGGGTGTTGGTCATGGTACCCACCATATCCCGGCCGATATTCATACCGGAGCGGAACAGAGCCCGGCCGTCCCGATCCGGGGCCACGGTATGTACCTCCGTCAGCGCAGAGGAGATGCTCATGGCCACGTCCATCACGGCGCCCAGCGCACTGATGACTACCCCCGCCACCAGCAGGCCCCGCAGGCCCAAGGGCGTACCCGTCTGCCGCAGCTGCAGCAGTGGTTCCACATCCGTCAGCCGCAGGCCGTCGATCCGCAGAAGGCTCTGGGACAGCAGGCCGAACAGCAGCGCCAGCGCCGTACCGGCCACCGTACCCAGCGCAGCACACACCGTCTTGCGGCACACGCCGCCCAAGATCACCATCGTCACCACGGTGATGTAGGCGCACACCAGAAACACCGTCAGCAGCGTGGACGCTCCCTTCATCAGCAGGGGGATCAGGATCCAGAACAGGCACACCAGCGTCACTGCCAGCGCCACCAGAGACTTGGCTCCCACCTTGCCGCCCACCAGCACCGTTGCCAGCAGGAACAGGCCCACGGTCACCGCCAGACCCACCGCCCGGTCATACTCGTACACCGTGGCGGTGTGGCTGCCGTCGCTATAAGTGGAGATCAGCAGCACCGCCCGCTGCCCCACCTTCAGGGGCTGGCCGTACAGCGGCCCCACATAGTTATACACCTGCATGGTCTCGCCCTTGTACTGGCCGGAGCGCACCTGCGCCAGCAGCAGCTGCTCCCCCCGATAGCCGCCGTCAGCCACGGTATCTGCCTCGGTGCTGTCCGACAGGATATCCGTGACGACGCCGGTCTCGTACTCGGCATATTCATCCCCTCGGGGCTGGGGCTGCTCAAAGGTCACAGCCGCCATCCGCACGACGATGAACAGCACCAGCGCCGCCGCCAGAATGACGCAGCTCCACCGGTTCCTGCTCCACCAGGCCCCGGCTGTCAGCCGGTCCGCATTCCCCTTCTTCCGCTTCATGGGCGTTTCCTCCGTCAATGATATTTGGTTACAGCATAGCAACTTCCGCCCCTGATGTCAATAGTGTTCACTAGTCAGCTACATCTGTCAATAGACTTTGCAGATATTATACAAACTTATTGCACGTTTCTGACAAAATCATTGAAAAAGGGGTAGCCATTTGGGTGGCTTTATGATAGACTGTTACCATCGGTCAAAGGCGGTATGTACGGCCAAAAGCGGCGTACACGGTTTTGACCGGCAGCACGATACACAAAAGGTTTGTCTTTGCTCAACGGTATCCCCCACAGTCTGCCTGTTTCAGCTGATCGGAGCCCTTGACGCTGCCTCCGTGCCAAAAACAGGATAGCTTGTGGAAGGTCGTCTACCCGCCGGATGCGGGTCAGGCGGCTTTGTACTATCTCCGGGGGGACGGAAGGACAGAAGCAGGCCGCCGTGTAAACGTGTAATATTGAACAGGAGGGATTTCATTGAAGAAGAGAGGACTCAGCAGTCGGATCATGTCCGTGCTGCTGTCGCTGATGATGCTGCTCTCGCTGCTGCCCACAGCAGTTCTGGCAGACGAATCAGCGACAAAGACCTACACCAAGGTCACGTCCGCCGATGAACTGGTCAGCGGCGAGTATGTGATGGTAGCCAACAATGGTTACGCCCCCGGTGTGCTGGACGGCACATGGGTCACGGCAGTGGCCGTGACAGCCGCCAACGATCAGGTCGTTGATCCCACGGGCGGCGTCTGGACGCTGACCGTGGGCAAGAATGGTACCATTCTCAGCGACGCCAACGGCAAGGCCATTGCTCCCAAAGGCGGCAACAACAATGGCATTAAAAGCGGCAGCTATCAGTGGGCCGTGGATTTCGATGCCACCGACGGGACCTTTACCTTCGCCGGACAGGGCGATGACACGGTCAAGCTGGCCAGCAACGCCAGCGCCCAGAACAAGTTCAGGGCTTACAAAAATGAAACCATTACTAAGTCTCCCGGCGGCTACCCCTGCCACTTCACCCTCTATAAGCTGGGCGGCGGGCTGGAGCAGGTAGCTGCCCCCACCGGCACCGCCTCCGGCGATGTGAAGGTGGGCGACACCGTGGCCTTTGCCTGCAAGACGGCGGATGCCACCCTGCGGTACAAGGTGGATGACGGCGCCTATCAGGACTACACCGGCCCCGTGACCATCACCTCCTCCTGCACCATCACCGTCAAGGCTGTGAAGGACGGCATGACCGACAGTCAGGAGGTCGTGTTCACCTACAAGGCCTATCGTCTGGTGGACAAGTACGTCAAGACCGCTGCCCTCACCGGCGGCGACAAGGCGGTCATTTTCAACGCCGGCAACGGCTTTGCCGTCAGCTCCACCGTGATGGGCAATTACTACCTGACCCCCGTGGCCGCCACGGTGGAAAAGGATGTGCTCACCGCCAACGCCATGGATGCGCTGGTCTGGGATGTCACCGCCAACGATGACGGCACCTATACCTTCACCCAGGACGGCAAGACCCTGACGCTGGGTGAAAATGACGGCAAGTTCCATCTCAACGTGGCCGCCAACGGCACCACCCGCTGGGATGTGGAGACCTGCAATGCCGAGAACGCCTCCTACTACCTCTCCGGCAACGGCGTCACCGGGCAGTACGGCAAGGTCTACCTGGAATACTTCGCCAAGTTCACCGAGTTTACCGCCTACTGCACCAGCACTGACCGGCTGAAGGAAGCGGACTTCGGCATGACCTTCTACAAGCTGACGCAGGAGAAGCAGTACGTGGACGCCACCCCGGAGCCTGATCCGGAGGAGCCCGCCACCGTACCCATCCGCACGGCGCTGGAGGGCGCCACCGACACCGAGTTCACCGTCAAGGGCGTTGTGACACTGGTGGACGGCCAGAACTACTATCTGCAGGACGCCACCGGTGCTATCTGTCTGCGGCTGGCCGCCAAGACCGATGAGATCGCTCTGGGCGACACCATCATCGGTACCGGCAAGCGGGCCGAGTTCAGGGGCATGGCGCAGCTGGGCAGCGGCACCTTCGTCAAGTCCAGCGGCCTGACCCTGAACGCCAAACCCACCACCATCGCCGCCCTGACCGCCGACGATGTGTGTACCTATGTGCAGCTGAAGGGGCTGGAGATCACTGAGATCTACGACAACAACGGTCAGTACGCCAACCCCAACGTCACCTTCAAGGATGCCGACGGCAAGACCATCCAGCTCTATAAGGCAGTTCTGCCCAAGAACGGCGACAGCTGGGCCTTTGCCGTGGGCGACAAGGTAGATGTTACCGCCGCCGTGGGCACCAACAACGGTACCCTGCAGCTGCGGAATACCGTTGCCGACGAGATCCGGGCCGCCGGTTCCGTCAATGACCCCATCACGGACGACATGATCCCCGACGGGACGCTCACCGTCAAGGAGGCCGGGGCCATCACCACCAAGACCGAAAATGTCTCCGTGGTGGGTCAGGTGGTGTATCACTACGGCAACGCCTATAACGGCGCTGCCAGCATCAACTCCATCATTCTGGAGGACGTCATCGGCGGTGAGATCTACGGCTTCCAGGTCTATGATTACGCCAACCACGCCAACTATAAGGTAGGCGACGTGGTGAAGGTCACCGGCACCGTCAGCCTCTACGGCGGCGTGCCTCAGATGCAGTCCCCTGCCATGGAGGTGGTAAAGGCCGGTGTGGAGGCCATCCCCGCACAGGAGATCACCGTCTCCCAGATGGGCGCCGACTATCTCAGTGAGTACGTCTACATCAAGGACGTGACACTGGGTACCTACAACGCTTCCGGCAGCACCCCCGTCACCGACGCCACCGGCAGCACCAAGCTCTTCAAGGGTGTGCCGCTGCCCGCCAATACTACTGAGGCCGATGTCACGGCCCTGTATGCCTGCTGCTCCGCCTACAACGGCACCTATCAGCTCCGCAACGGCGCCAGCAGCGACTATGTCACCCATGTGACGCCTCCCACCACCGGTGAGCTGCCTCAGGCCGGCGATGAGGTGGTCATCTACAACCAGAACGCTGAGGCGGTTCTGGCGGAGCAAAATGACAACACCGACAGCCCCGCCATCAACAAGGCGGCCGCCACCATTGCCAACGGCAAGGCTGTCTGCTCCAACGGCGCCGTGGTCTTTACCGTGGAAAAGAGCGGCGAGTACTATCGCTTCCGCAACGACACCTACGGCTATCTGTGCGCCAACGGCACCGGCAACAACGCCTTCTATTCCCTCACCGCCAGTGAGGACGCCGACTGGCTGGTCCGGGAGTGCTCCGGCAACGTGGGCGGCTACGAAATGGAAAGCCGCACCGCCAAGTATAACGGCAAATACAGCCAGTGGCTGGAGTATTACAGCGACAGCTTCAAGGTGTACAGTATGTACAGCTCCACCGGTGATCTGGACTACACCATCTACTCCTTCTCCTTCTATCCCGTGGCGGAGGGGACGGAGCTGACCGGCGGCATCGTGAATATGCCCGCCGTGGTCATCGACCACCTGTATGACGCCTATGTGGGGCAGGCCTACACCTTTAGCTTCACCGTGGATGCTCCCTTCGGTGTCAAGGGCGACATGACCGCCACGCTGGCGGGCGAGGCCCTGACTGTCACCGAGGAGGAGGGTGTTTACACCGTCACCATCCCCGTGGAGAAGGTGACGGGCGACAAGCTCACCGTAACCATCAGCGGCGTGGACAATCAGGGCAAGGCCATCACCCGCACGGTGGAGATCCCCGTGAAGGACGAGCCGGTGTTCTCCGACCCCAAGCCCATGCGGGGCGCTCAGACCGGCAGCGACAAGCGGCCCGCCATCTCCGTGGCGCTGGCCAATGCCGGGACGGAGCCCACCATCACCATGACGGTGAACGGCAAGACCGTGGGCGCTGTGTATGAAGGCGGCCGTGTCACCTACACGCCCGCTGCCGACCTCACCGACGGCCGCACGGAGGTGGTGGTCACCGCCAAGCGTACCGACGGCAAGGAGGCCAGCTTCAACTGGTTCTTCACCGTGGGCAAGACCCAGTATCAGCTGTACTTCGGTCAGCTTCACAGCCACACCCAGTATTCCGACGGCTCCGGTACGCTGACCTCTGCGCTGGACTACATCAAGAGCATCCCCGCCAGCGCCAACGTGCAGTTCGTGGCCTTCACCGACCATTCCAACTACTTCGACTCCAAGACCAACGCCAACGTGGAGGGCGCTCTGTATGACACCTCTCTGGTGAAGGATTCCGACGCCAACCACAGCTGGAGCACCTATAAGAGCACCATCGATGCCTTCAACGCCGAGAACGCCGGTTCCATGGTGGCGCTGGGCGGCTTCGAGATGACATGGTCCGGCGGCCCCGGCCACATCAACACCTTCAACACCCCCGGCGTGGTCTCCCGCAACAACACCACCCTCAACAACAAGACCGACGACGCCGGTATGAAGGCCTACTACGCTCTGCTGAGTCAGGCCGAGGGCGTGGACTCCATCAGCCAGTTCAACCATCCCGGCACCACCTTCGGCAACTTCAGTGACTTCTCCTACTGGGATCCCGTCATTGACAGCCGTATGTATATGGTGGAGGTGGGTAACGGCGAGGGCCAGATCGGCGCCGGCGGCTACTATCCCAGCTATGAGCAGTACATCATGGCGCTGGATAAGGGCTGGCACCTGGCTCCCACCAACAACCAGGACAACCACAAGGGCCGCTGGGGCAATGCCAACGACGCCCGTGACGTTATCCTCACCGACAACTTCACCGAGAAGGGCATCTACGAGGCCATCCGGGCCCTGCGGATGTACGCCACCGAGGATAAGAACCTGGAGCTGGGCTACACCGTCAACGGTCAGATGATGGGCTCCAGTATCACCGAGGTCCCCGAGAAGCTGAATCTTGAGGTCACCGTCAACGATCCCGACAAGAGCGACTCCATCTCCAAGGTGGAGGTGGTGGTCAACTCCGGCAAGGTGGTCCACACCTGGTCCGACCCCGCCGAGCTGAATCAGGGCAGTCTGTCCGTGACGCTGGATCCGGATTACAGCTACTACTTCATCCGTGTCACCGAGGGTGACGGCGATCTGGCGGTCACCTCCCCCGTGTGGGTGGGTGAGAGCCTGAAGCTGGGCATCTCCAACATGGTCTGCGGCACCGCCACCCCCGTCACCGACGAGGAGCTGACCCTGACCACCACCCTCTTCAACAGCGAGGACACCGACGCCACCATCAAGTCCCTGACCTACACCATCGGCGGCACCGTCATCGGCGTGGATAAGGGTGAGGGCGACAAGGGCTACACGCTGGGCAAGAGCAGCACGCTGGATGTCTCCTTCCACTACACCCCCACCGCCGCCCGTGTGTTCACCGTTCAGGTCACCGCCGTGGTGGAGCAGAACGGCAAGGAGTACACCTTCACCAAGACCATCGATCTGGATGTGCTCAATGCGGATGCACTGGTGTACATCGGCATCGACGCCTCCCACTACAACGAGTATGTGGCGGGCAACTACAAGGATTCCATGGGCAACTTCGGCAATCTGGCCGCTAAGTACAGCGTCCGGACCGTGCAGCTGAACTCCAGCGAGGAGCTCATCGCCGCCTGTGGCAATCCCAAGTTCAAGGCTCTGATCCTCACCGCTCCCAGCCGCCGTCTGGAGGCCGCTCAGGCCGATCCCAAGACGTACAGCGCTGACGAGCTGGCGGCCATCGACGCCTTCAACGCAGCCGGAGGTACCGTCATTCTGGCGGGCTGGTCCGACAACTACGAGAACTACGACGTCATTCAGAGCAACCCCGCCATCAAGCACATGGCAGCCACCCAGAATGAGGTGCTGGCGGCCTTGGGCTCCAGCCTCCGCATCAGCGACGACGCCACCTATGACGATGTTCGCAGCGCCGCCGACGGCGTGGATAAGTGGCGGCTGTACTTCAGCTCCTACAACATGGACAACCCCCTGATGGACGGCGTAGAGGTCGATCCCGACCATCCCTATGACAAGCTCTACACCGAGCGCTTCAGCCACTACGGCGGCGCTTCCATCTATGCCGTGGACGCAAGCGGCAACGCCACCTCCACGCTGCCCGCTGCCGTGTCCCCCGTGGTGTATGGCCATGCCACCACCTACTCCGTGGACGTGGATCAGGACGGTCTGGGCGGCGCCGGTACGCCCAAGTATGCCTTTGCCGAAAACGACAGCCGCCTGATGGTCATGGCTACCGAGCAGCTGAAGGGCCGTGGCATGGTGGTGGTCTCCGGTGCGGCCTTCATGTCCAACTTTGAGGTGCAGGCCAGCATCAGCGACAACGGCTCCGAGAAGAACTACTCCAACTACAAGATCTGCGAGAATCTGCTGCGGCTCATCAACCCCGTGCAGATCACGCCCATCGCCGAGGTGCAGGCCCAGACCGAGGACGGCTACAAGTACACCATCGAGGGCGTGGTCACCTCCAACGCCTCCGGCTATGACAAGGAGACGGCCTTCTTCGACTGCATCTACGTGCAGGACGAGACCGGCGGCATCAACTGCTTCCCCGTGGCCGGTGACTTCAAGATCGGCGACCGGGTGCGTGTGTCCGGCACCACCAGCTCCTATCAGGGTGAGCACCAGCTGGCCGTCACCGATATCGTCAAGCTGGGCGAGGGTGAGGCCGTGACCCCCAGAGAGGTCACCTCCACCCAGGTCAACGACGGCTCCGTGCTGGGCCAACTCATCACCCTGAAGGGCTATGTGGTGGGCATCGAGATGGCCAACGGTCTGGTGCAGACCATTCTGGTCCGTGACAGCGCCGGTGTGGTGTCACGTGTGTTCATCGACGGTTACATCTGCCCCAACGACGAGGTGAAGAACCTGGAGCCGGGCTGCGAGATCTCCGCCACAGGTCTGGCCTCCTACGACAACACCTTTGTGCTGGCCGACGGCACCGCTATGGCGCCCCGTATCCGCATCAGCAACCGTGCCGACATCATCTGCACCGCCCACACCCACCAGTTCGGTGAGTGGGTCGTCACCACTCCCGCCACCTGCACCGAGGACGGCGTGGAGACCCGCACCTGCCCCTGCGGTGAGACGGAGACCCGTGTACTCCCCGCCACCGGCCATACGGATGCAGACAAGGACGGCAAGTGCGATACCTGCGGCGCTGAGCTGGAGCCTGTGAATCCCGGCAAGCCCGATCAGCCCGCCGATCCCACCAAGCCCGCCACCGGCGACGAGAGCCGTCTGGTGCTGTGGGTCTCCCTGATGGGGATCACGGCGGTGGCCGGTGCGGCCCTGCTGGTGGGCAAGAAGCGCCGTGGATAAGGGAAAACCTTCCGACGCACAGCCTGTAAAGGCATAAGCGCATAAGCTAAAAAGGCTGGCCCCCGCACGCAGCGGGGGCCAGCCTTTTGTTCAGAGGGCGGTGGGTAAGAAGAAGTGTTTGCCGTGCAAAATACGATGCCCCCTTGAGGGCGCTATGGAGGGGGATACGCTCCTCCCCTGTCCGGACGTATCTCCGCTCCGGCAACGCTGCATGGTAGCGACCGACGATGCGTCTATTTTCCCCTTCTGTCAGGGCAACAAAGAGGCTCTCGCCTATGGGCAAGAGCCTCTTTGTTGTCATTTGGATGACATTTTCCGGGTCTGCGAAGGGGCAGAAAGGGACACGGGGTGCTTCCGTGTCCCTTCCCTTATGGCATTTTCTGCGCCCGTCAGTCCTTATGGCACTGGCCGTGCATGGCGCAGTGGGCGCATCCGGCCCCGCAGGAGGACTTCCCCTGCTTCTTCTGCCGGATCAGGCTCCGGACGATCAACGCTACGATGACAATGAGTCCTATACAAATCAAAATGGTGCCTACATTCTCGCTGATCCATTGCAGCATGGAAACTCACTCCTTTTCAAAAATACTTGGAAAATGTTGGAACACCGGCCCGATAGGGCGGCGTGGGTCCCGTCTCCCGAAGGAGACGGAACCGCTGGCCTTGCGTACCGATGTGAAAAGATGGATCGGCTGCTTACACCTTGGCGCTGAGCTTGGTGGCCTCCTTGTAGGGGCGCACCAGCATATAGATGATCATGGCCAGCGCAGCCAGAGCGGCGATCAGGCCGATGATGTTCAGGCTGCCGGTGAAGGCGTTGCCAAACTGGTTGATCATCAGGCCGACGAGATAGGCGAAGCCGCACTGATAGCCGATGGCGAACCAAGTCCACTTGTGGTTGTTCATCTCACGCTTGATGGCGCCGATGGCGGCGAAGCAGGGAGCGCACAGGAGGTTAAATACCAGGAAGCTGTAACCGGTGATGCCGGTGAAGGCCTGAGCGATGTTCTGGTACACGGTGCCGTCGCCGCCGCCATACAGGATACCCAGCGTACCCACGATGTTCTCCTTAGCCACCAGACCGGTGATGGAGGCCACGGTCGCCTGCCAGTTGCCCCAACCCAGGGGCTTGAAGATCCAGCAGATGGCGCCGCCGATGGCAGCCAGAATGGAGGAGTCGATCTCGGACTCATCCAGCATACGGAAGGTGCCGTCCACCCAGCCGAAGTAGGTGGTGAACCACACGAAGATGGTGGACAGCAGGATGATGGTACCGGCCTTCTTGATGAAGGACCAGCCACGCTCCCACATGGAGCGCAGGACGTTGCCCAGTGTGGGCCAGTGGTAGGCGGGCAGCTCCATGACGAAGGGAGCGGGGTCACCGGCGAACATCTTGGTCTTTTTCAGCATGATACCGGAGATGATGATGGCGGCCATGCCGATGAAGTAAGCGGAGGTGGAAACCCATGCGCTGCCGCCGAAGATGGCGCCGGCGATCATGGCGATGAAGGGAACCTTGGCGCCGCAGGGGATGAACGTGGTGGTCATGATGGTCATGCGGCGGTCACGCTCATTCTCGATGGTACGGGAGGCCATGATGCCGGGTACGCCGCAGCCCACGCCGATGAGCATGGGGATGAAGGACTTACCGGACAGGCCGAACTTGCGGAACACACGGTCCAGAACGAAGGCGATACGGGCCATATAGCCGCAGGCCTCCAGAAAAGCCAGCATCAGGAACAGCACCAGCATCTGGGGAACGAAGCCCAGCACGGCGCCGACACCGGCCACGATACCGTCAAGGATCAGGCCGCTGAGCCAATCGGCTGCGCCGGCAGACTCCAGACCGCTCTCCACCAGAACAGGCACGCCGGGGACCCACACGCCGTAGTCGGCGGGATCGGGGGCGTCAAAGCCGTTCTTGTTGAGGTAGGCCACGGCATCCACATAGGTGACACCCACGGTGCTTTTCTTGTCGGCACCCTCGGGGATGGCGTCGTAGTAGGCGGTCATGGTGTTGATGGCCAGCGTCTCCTCATCCTCCACGTCCACGGTAGCGGTGGCGTTGCTGTTGGCGGTGAAGCCGTTCATCTGAGCGGTGACGGCAGAGGGATCAAAGTCATCGGCCTCGGGATCGATCTCGATGCCCAGAAAGGCCTCCACAGCCTGCAGGGATGCGGTGTACTCGTCGTTGACCTCGTTATAGGCCTTGGAGCCGATACCCAGCAGGTGCCAGCCGTCGCCGAACAGGCCGTCGTTGGCCCAGTCGGTAGCGGGGGCGCCCACGGCCACCATGGCGATCCAGTACACAAGGAACATCACCAGAGCGAAGATGGGCAGGCCCAGCCAGCGGTTGGTGACGATCTGGTCGATCTTATCGGAGGCGGAAAGCTGACCCTTGCGCTTCTGCTTGTAGCAGCCCTTGATAAGCTCAGCGATGTAGACATAGCGCTCGTTGGTGATGATGCTCTCGGCATCGTCATCCAGTTCCTTCTCGGCGGCCTGAATGTCCGTCTCGATGTGCTGCATCACGTCGGCGGGGATGCTGAGCTTTTCCAGCACCTTGTCGTCACGCTCGAAGATCTTGATGGCGTACCAGCGCTGCTGTTCCTCGGGCATGGTATGTACGGCGGCCTCCTCGATGTGGGCAATGGTATGCTCCACGGGGCCGGAGAAGGTGTGCATGGGGATGGTCTTGCCGTTCTTGGCAGCCTCCACGGCGGCCTCGGCGGCCTCCATGACACCGGTACCCTTCAGGGCGGAGATCTCCACCACCGGGCAGCCCAGCTCACGGGACAGCTCCCCGGTGTTGATCTGGTCGCCGTTCTTGCGGACCACATCCATCATGTTGATGGCGATGACCACGGGGATGCCCAGCTCGGTGAGCTGGGTGGTCAGGTAGAGGTTACGCTCCAGATTGGTGCCGTCGATGATGTTGAGGATGGCGTCGGGCCGCTCACCGATCAGGTAGTTACGAGCCACCACCTCCTCCAGCGTGTAGGGAGACAGGGAGTAGATGCCGGGCAGGTCCATGATGACCACATCCTCGTGCTTCTTCAGCTTGCCTTCCTTCTTCTCCACGGTAACACCGGGCCAGTTACCAACAAACTGGTTCGAGCCCGTCAACGCATTGAACAGCGTGGTCTTACCGCAGTTCGGGTTGCCCGCCAGGGCAATTTTGATCTGCTTCTCCATTGATGCTTGCTCCTTTTGGTTTGATTTCTCTAACTTATCACTAACAAAAATCAGGGCCTATGAAGGCCGGGTTCGCTCCATCCGCAACGGGACACTTACTCGACCTCGATCATCTCGGTGTCGGCCTTTCGCAGGCTCAGCTCATAGCCACGGACGGTGACCTCCATGGGATCGCCCAGAGGGGCTACCTTGCGGACGAATACCTCGGTGCCGCGGGTGATGCCCATGTCCATGATGCGGCGCTTGACAGGGCCCTCGCCGTGGAGCTTTACCACCTTGACGGTCTCGCCGATCTTGACCTCACGCAGTGTTTTCATACTTTTCTCTCCTTTTTTGTCAAATCATGATCTTCCGTGCCATCTCTTCACTGATGGCGATACGGGATTCCTTGATCTTCACGATGATATTGCCGCCCAGCGTAGCCACTACCGTAGCCGTACCGCCGGCTACAAAGCCCAGATCCTCCAGATGCTTCTTTACTTCCGGGCTTCCGCCCACCTTCCGAATGAGATTCTCCTCGCCGGGGTTGGCCAGTGCCAAAGGCATCATCACATCATTCCTCCCAACCAAACGGTTAGCACCCGCTAACCTCTGTGCCAAAATTAAAGTTAAGTTACCCTAACCATCGACTAAGTTTAACCGCTCTAACCAACTTTGTCAAGGGGATTTGGAAAATTTTTTTCTCTCCTTGCATTTTTGGTTAGTCTGTGTTAACCTATAAGAAATACCCGAAAAAGGTTGGTGCAGTTTGCCATGAAGATACAGAAATCCTCTCAGGACTATCTGGAGGCCATGCTGATGATGCAGCAGGAGCACGGCTATATCCGTTCCATCGATGTGGCGGAGCATTTGGGTGTCACCAAGCCCAGTGTCAGCTACGCCACCAAGCGGCTGCGGGAAAACGGCTATATCACCATGGACCGGGAGGGGTTCATCACCCTGACGGACTCCGGCATGGCCATTGCCGCCAGTATGCTGGACCGGCACCACACTCTGACCCGCTTCCTCATCACTCTGGGGGTGGACCCCAAGGTGGCGGAGGAGGACGCCTGCAAGATCGAGCACGACATCAGCGACGAGACCTTTGCCGCCATCTGCGCCCACGCCGTGCGGCACGGCGAGAAGAAATAAGCGCACACGAATACGCAGCAAAAGGCGGGGCCGGACAAGTTGTCCGGCCCCGCCTTTTTTGTGTTGGGGCGAAACGGCGTACAGGTGTCAAAGGTCGCAGGCGCTGCGGGCCGCTGCGGCCTGTGGCTGCGGCGGCTGGGGCTGCGGGCAGCTGCATGGTGCAGCGCTTGCGGGGTCACTGCTCCATCTGCCGGTACAGGGCGTTCAGCGCATCGGAGAGAGTCCCCACCCGGTCCATAAGGCCCTCGGCCACGGCCTCCTCCCCGTAGACGATGCTGCCCACGTCGTTGGCCATATCGCCGCTGGAGAGCATCAGCTGGCGGAAGCGCTCCTCGGTGATATGGGAGTGAGCCGCCACAAAGCGGGTGATACGGTCCTGCAGGCGCTCGAAATAGTGGTAGGTCTGAGGAGCGGCGATCATCAAACCGGACATCCGGATGGGGTGGATGGTCATGGAGGCCGAGGGGGCCATCAGCGTCACCTTGCCGGCCACCGCCAGCGGGATGCCGATGGAGTGGCCGCCGCCCAATACCAGCGTCACCGTGGGCTTGGTCATGCCGGCGATCATCTCTGCGATGGCCAGCCCCGCCTCCACGTCGCCGCCCATGGTGTGCAGCAGCACCAACAGGCCGTCCACCTCCTGAGACTCCTCGATGGAGGCCAGCAGAGGCAGGACGTGTTCATATTTGGTGGTCTTTGTTCCGGAGGGGGCCTGCCCGTGTCCCTCGATCTGGCCGATGATGGTGAGGCAGTGGACGGTGCCGTGGTCGTTGGTCACCACGGAGGAGCCAAGGTCCACGATCTGGCGGACCCGGCTGTCCTCCTCTTCCTCCTGTGCGGGCTTGGTGGGTTCTGTGTTCATGGCTGCGCCTCCTTTTCTTCCGCCTTAGTCTGCGCCGATGGAGAGCGGGCTATACACCCTTGTGTTTCAGGTGGTACTGCAGTATACTGAGGTCATATAAGGAGGTGCGACATATGAAGCTCTATTTTAAGCAGCGCTTGTTCTCGTGGTTTGACAGCTACGATATCTATGACTACGACACCGGCGATGTGGTGTATACGGTGGAGGGGCAGCTGGCCTGGGGTCACCGTCTGCACATTCTGGACGCAGACGGGCGGCACATCGCCACGGTGAAGCAGCGGGTACTGACGTTCCTGCCGAAGTTCGACCTGTATCTGGGAGACGCCTGCATCGGCACCATCTGCAAGGAGTTCACCATCGTGCGCCCGCTGTTTACGCTGGACTTCAACGGCTGGCAGGTGGAGGGGGACTTCATGGGCTGGGAGTACGAGATCACAGACGGGCAGCGGCAGGTGGCCGCCATCTCCAAGGAGCTGCTCCACTGGACGGATACCTATGTCATCGACGTGGCCGACGGGCGGGATGGGCTGTGCGCCCTGATGGTGGTGTTGGCCATCGACGCCGAAAAATGTTCCCGCAACAGCTGAGAGGGCTTGCAGTTTTCTGCGAATTCTGCTAAAATAAGATGTTCAGATACCAATTCACAAAGGAGTTTTTCACTATGACCTATACGTATATCCCCAAGGGCGTCTGTTCCCGGAAGATGACGGTGGAGCTGAACGACGACCACACCATTCAGGCCGTCCGGGTAGAGGGCGGCTGCAACGGCAACCTGCAGGGCATCAGCCGTCTGGTGGTGGGCATGGACGCTCAGGAGGCCATCCGCCGGATGAGGGGCATCCAGTGCGGCTTCAAGCCCACCTCCTGTCCCGATCAGTTGGCCACAGCGCTGGAGCAGGCGCTGCAGCAGGGTTAAGCGCCATGTCCCAGTTTTTTGAGCTGCACTATCACCTGCCGGAGGATCCGGCAAGGCTGTTTGACGTGGCTCAGGGGCTGGCGGGCCGCCGCAGCATCCTGAAGCGGGGCGGGACCGTCAAGGTCAAGCCCTTCACGGAGACCTGCCGCCGCCTGCTGTTCCAGTGCATCGCCTTTGCGGTACTGACGGCGCTGGCCGCTGTGCTGGTCTGGGCCTTTCATGCCAAGCTGAAGGTGCTGTTCTTCCTGTGTCTGGTGATGTCGCTGGTGACCTTCTGGACCTATCAGGCAGGCCGCATGGGCTATCGCAAGTCCTGGACGCAGTTCCGGAAGGACAACCGTCCCGACGGCACCGTCACCTTCACCGCCTCCGGTATCCGGGAGTGGAACGCCTCCGACCACACGGAGCGGTTCACATGGGAGCAGTGGGACTGCTGCATCATCAGCCGGGAGGTCATCGTACTGACCTTCCACCAGCCCATGCTGGTGCTGCTGCCCTACACGCAGGAGTCCGAGAGCACTGTGGTGCAGGCCCTGAACGCCTTCGGCAAGCAGGACACCATTTACAAGATTTGACGTACTACTCCCCGGCGGGCCCGCCGGGGAGAAATTCTTCACAGAGGCCGGTTTTGTCTATTTTCTAATACGCCAGAAAATCTTCCCCGTTGACTTTGCCGGGGAGTGCTTTACAATGGGGCGTATCGCTTGTATGTTTCGCAATTTGGGAGGTTTCCATGCACATTTTGATTACTGTTCTCGTCTGCTTTTTCGCCGGGATGGGGGCCGGCCTTGGCACCGGCTTCGCCGGGATGAGCGCCGCCGCCGTCATCAGTCCCATGCTCATCACCTTTCTGGGCATGGACCCGTATCTGGCGGTGGGCATCGCCCTGTCCTCGGACGTGCTGGCCAGCGCCGTATCTGCCTATACCTACGGGAAGAACAAAAATTTGGACATTCGCAATGGGCTTATTATGATGGCCAGCGTGCTGGCCTTTACCGTGGTGGGCAGCTACATCGCCAGTATCGTCCCCTCGGCCACCATGGGGAGCTTTTCCGTGGTAATGACCTTCCTGCTGGGTGTGAAGTTCATCGTCCGGCCGGTGATGACCACCAAGGAGGCCATGCAGAGCGTCAGCGCCCAGAAGCGGGCGGTGCAGTCGGTGGTGTGCGGCGTGATCGTCGGCTTCATCTGCGGCTTCGTCGGGGCCGGCGGGGGCATGATGATGCTGCTGATCCTCACCTCCGTGCTGGGGTATGAGCTGAAAACCGCCGTTGGCACCAGCGTATTCATCATGACCTTCACCGCACTCACCGGTGCTGTGTCCCACTTCGCCATCGGCGGAGCGCCGGACTGGACGGTATTTGCGCTGTGCGTGGTGTTTACCCTGCTGTGGGCCCGCATCGCCGCCGTGTTCGCCAACAAGGCTGCGCCCAAGACCCTGAACCGGGCCACCGGCGTGGTGCTGGTGGTGCTGGGAGCCGTGGTGCTGCTGTTCAAGCTGGTGGTGTAAGTAAAAACATCTGCCGCGGAAGCCTTTTCGTCAGATAAACGGTCAGAAAGCGGGCCGCCGTCCAGAGGGACGGCGGCCCGCTTTCTGACCGTCGGCTTCCTCTTGGCGTTTTCCTCAGGCGGGAAACCGGAAGCTTTTGTCCTTTTTCGTTTTTCCCTGTTATTTTCTGGAAGAAACCATTGCCTTTTCCAGACATTGCGGTGTATAATGAGCTGAATGTTTTACGGATACCCGTCCCTTGGGGCGGCGGACCCGCAGGAGGATACTATGGAACGAAAAAAGCTGCTGATCGCAGACGATTCGGAGATGAACCGGGCCATTCTGGCCAATATGCTGGAGCAGGATTTCGAGATCATGGAGGTCTCCGACGGCAAGGAGGCTCTCGCCGCATTGCAGATCTATCGCAAGGACCTGTCGGCTCTGCTGCTGGACATCGTTATGCCGGAGATGGACGGGTTTCAGGTGCTGGAGGAGATGAAGCAGCGCCAGTGGCTGGAGGATGTGCCGACGGTGATGATCTCCGCCGAGACGGGCAGCGGCTACATCGACCGGGCCTTTGAGCTGGGGGCGGTGGACTACATCAACCGCCCCTTCTCCGCCACGGTGGTGCGGCAGCGCATCATCAACACCATCCTGCTCCACACCCGGAGGCAGGAGATGATGGACATCCTCACCAGCCAGGTCTACCAGCAGGAGAAGAGCAGCGAGGTGATGCTGTCCATCCTGAACTTCGCCGTGGAATACCGCAACGGCGAGGGCGGCGGCCATATGTCCGGCGTGGAGTACCTGACAGGGCTTCTGCTGCGGCGGCTGATGGCGGTGACGGCGCAATACTCCCTGACCCCGGAGGATGTGAACCTCATCTGCACAGCGTCGGGCCTGCACGATATCGGGAAGCTGCTGGTGCCGGAGGATATCCTGCAAAAGCCCGGCAAGCTGACGGACGAGGAGTTCTCCATCATCAAGACCCACACCAAGCTGGGGGCGCAGATCCTGTCGGAGCTGCCCATGCACCGCAACGAGAAGCTGGTGAAGTACGCCATTGAGATCTGCCGGTGGCACCATGAGCGCTGGAACGGCGAGGGGTATCCCGACGGACTGGCCGGGGATCACATCCCCATCGCCGCACAGGTGGTGTCGCTGGCGGACGCCTATGATGCCCTGACCAGCAAGCGCAGCTACAAGCAGGCTTTTTCCCACGAGAAGGCCGTTGAAATGATCCACAACGGCGAGTGCGGCAGCTACAATCCCCTGCTGCTGCGCTGTCTGGACGACGTGTCCGACACTGCCAAGCAGGGCATGAAGGACGCCGGGCAGACGGTGGCGCCTCTGCGGCGGGTGGTGGAGGAGCTGTATAAAGGGCAGGATCTGGCCGCCGCACGGATGACCCAGCAGCTGGAGGATGCCTACGCCAAGCAGGACTTCTTTACCTCCCTCAGCGATGAGCTGTGGTTCGACTATACCGCCCAGCCCTCCTCCCTGCACCTGTCCCGTGGGCTGGCGGAGCAGACGGGTTTGCCGTCGGTGATGCTGGAGCCGCTGCAAAGCCCGACGTTACAGATGTATCTGGGCAAGGAGCTGACAGAGGGCCTTAAACGGCAGTTGGAGGGCCTGACGCTGGAGGAGACACGGCTGGATCTGACCACGAAATTGCGGCTGCGGGGGCGACTGCGCCGGTGTCAGCTATCGGTGCAGATCACGTGGTCTGCCCGGAAGCAGAGGCGCTGCGCCGCTCTGCTGGGGAAAGTCACCGACATTGAGGACCGCAGCCAGTGCATCGAGCAGCTGCGGGCGGAGATACAGCACGCCGAAACGCCTCAGACCCTGTCGCAGCCTCCCCTGCCGATATCGGCCAGCAACGGCGTGATCCGCATCACTCACCATCAGCTGTCCCATCTGTTCCACACCTATCAGCCACTGTTCGAGACGGTGCGGCTGGTGGATCCCGGCATCTGTATGCAGGTGACACCGGGGCCGGACGGACCCAGCGTCCGGGAGAACGACTACTGCTATGCCATGTGGTGCAAAAAGCAACGCTGTGAGCGGTGTATCTCGCAGGATGCCGTGCGTACCCGGCAGATACAAAACAAGGTGGAGTCCATCGGCAAGGATATGTACTACATCATCGCCGTCTGCATCGAGGTGGACGGGACCCCGTATTCACTGGAGTGCATAAATCCCATCCGGCTGGACAATGGCCCCGGCGGACAGGAGGAGCACCTGCTGAACCAACTGCTGATGCGGAACCGGCAGGTATACATGGACTCGGCCACCCAAGTCTTTAATCGGCGCTACTATGACGAGCAGCTGCGGGAACTCAGCGGCGAATATGCTGTGGCTATGATCGACGTGGACAACTTCAAGCAGGTCAATGACCGCTTCGGCCACGCCGCCGGAGATGCCGCCCTGTATCGCGTGGCCCAGACGATGCGCTCCCTGCTGCGGAGCAGCGATGCACTGGTGCGCTACGGCGGCGACGAATTTTTTCTGCTGTTTCAGAGTCTGCCCCGTGCCGTGCTGCACCAGAAGCTGGAGGTTCTGTGCTGCGCCGTGCGGGAGCTGGAGCTGCCGGAATTTCCCGAGCTGCACCTGACCATCAGCGTGGGCGGCGTCCACGGGCAGGGGCGGGTGCGGGACCTGATCATACAGGCGGATACCGCCCTTTATGAAGCCAAAATTAAAAAGGACTGCGTGGTGGTCTATGAGGAGGATGCCAATGAAGCTGAATGAATTCTATACCGCCGTGGACGGCAACTATGAGGATGCCATGGAGCGCCTGCAAAACGAGATGTTCGTGGTGAAATTCCTGCGGATGCTGCCCCGTGACGGCAGCATGATGCTGCTGGAGAAGGCCATGGCCGACGGGCGGGCCAACGATGCCTTCCGGGCCGTACACACCCTGAAGGGCATTGCCCTGAATCTGAGTCTGACCAAATTGGCTGCTGCCTGTTCCCAGCTGACGGAGGCGCTGCGGGGCGCAGACACCATCCCCCAGCAGGCCCGTGAGCTGCTGATCCCCGTCCGGCAGGAGTACGCCCGCATTCGTGCTGCACTGGAGGAGCTGGATGCGTAAGCTCCCCATGATGGGCTGCTGCAATCGGAAAATGTGACCCCCAGCGGAGGCAGAGCCTCCGCTGGGGGTCTTCAGCATATCCATGCGGGAAAAGAGACATCCTCTTGTGGGGAAGCCCCGGTAAAAAACTATACCTTCAGGACGAAATGGCTTTTATGGAAATCCAGAAGGCCGTCCTTTTTCATTTTCCCCAGCTCCAGCGACAGGCCGCTGCGCTCCACCGCCAGATAATCCGCCAGCTGCTGACGGGAGAAGGGGACGTCAAACTCATACGTTCCCAGCCGCTGGGCCTCGGCGGAGAAGTAGGACATGAGCTTGGCCCGTGTGGTGCGCTGGCCCATGTGGGTGAGCTTTTCGCCAAAGCGCAGGTTCTTTTCCGCCAGTTCCCCCAGCAGGTTGCGGATGATCCGGCTGTGGTGGGTGCAGGCGGAGGGGCAGACGTTCAGGATGCGCTTGACGTTCATGAGCAGCACCGTGACGGGCGTCTCCGCCACCACGCTGACGTTCAGCACCGAGCCGGGAGCGCAGGCATAGGCGGCAGCGAAGGTCTGGCCCGGCCCCGCCTTGGAGAGGATATTGCGGTTGCCCCAGATATCCTCCTGAATGACCAGCACGCTGCCGGACAGCACCAGACCGATGGACTCCGCCGTGTCTCCGGAGCGCAGCAGAAAGGCCTCCTTGGGAAAGCTCCGCTTTTCTGCTCCCAGACAGGTGAGCATAGCGGTGAGTTCCTCCTCCGAGACACCGGAGAAAAGCTGAGAAGAACGGAGCACTGGGAAAAATTCTTTCATAAAAAATCCTCTTTCGTTGAAAATTCAACCGACTTGTTGATTTTATTCTACTATAATCAGGTCAAAAAAACAAGGAGGCACGATCATGAAAAGAAGGATCATTGAAATCGACCGGGAGAAATGCAACGGCTGCGGCGCCTGCGCCGAGGCCTGTCATGAGGGGGCCATCGCCATGGTAGAGGGCAAGGCCCAACTGATGCGGGACGACTACTGCGACGGACTGGGGGACTGTCTGCCTGCCTGTCCCACCGGGGCCATCTCCTTTGTGGAGCGGGAGGCCGCCGCCTATGACGAGCAGGCGGTGCTGGCCAATAAGCAGAAGAAGATGCAGGAAAAGATGCGGAAGGAGGGTACTCCCCTGCCCTGCGGATGTCCGGGGAGCCAGTCCAGAAGCATCCGGCACACGGAGACCCGGCAGGCGGAGACCGTCTGCGCCGAACCGGTCAGCCGGCTGTCCCAGTGGCCGGTGCAGATCAAGCTGGTCCCGGTGCGGGCGCCGTATTTTGACGGGGCCAAGCTGCTCATTGCCGCCGACTGCACGGCCTACGCCTACGCCGCCTTCCATGAGCGGTTCATCAAGGGGCATATCACGCTGGTGGGCTGCCCGAAGCTGGACGGCGTGGATTACGCCGAGAAGCTGACGGAGATCATCCGCAGCAACGACATCCAGAGCGTGACCATCGTGCGGATGGAGGTCCCCTGCTGCGGCGGGCTGGAACACGCCGCAAAGACAGCATTGCAGCAGAGCGGAAAATTTATTCCGTGGCAGGTGGTGACCATCTCCACCGACGGGAGAATCCTGGACTGAGGAAACACACTCCGATACCGGAAGCATCCCGGCAGGCGGCGTTGAAGAGGGTCATTCGTCTGCAGTCACAAAATGACTGTCGAGATTTTCCGGAATCTCTCCCCAGCCAGCTGCACCGATCCCATCATACCTGCCGGGAGCTTCGCCGTAATCGCAGATATTATCAAAGAAATGGATGGATTCGCCCTCCCATTCATCATACAGGTCATCATCCAGTTCCAATCGTGCAAGCGCCGAAACGAGCCGTTCCATCGACGCAAACGGAGTTTTTTCCGTACTTCACCTCGCACCTAATTTTGCGATATATACACCCACAGGTAATCGTACCAATGCTTTGCTGCCCTGCCAATCAGCGCGGCGCAAGCTATGCAGACAGCCGCAGCCAAAAGCGCAATGCCCAGCGTTCCCCATAGCCACGAGAGTTCATATAGGATCTTCATGCAATCATCATCTTCTGTTCGTTAAACTGGAAGTTGTCATATTCCCATCACATAAATCTGGCAAGGATTCCACTCATCCCATAACGTAGGGAACACTTCCAACTCCTTAAAGCCCAGAGAAATGTAGAACTGATTTGTTTGATCATATTCTTCGTATTTCCCCATTTCAACAGTTTTTACCTGAATAAATGAATAGCCGCTTTCCTTCAAGCTATCCTTTGCACACTTAAATAGCGCTTTTCCGATTCCTTTGCGATGGTATTCTTTCAGTACGCCCATAACCGCAAGCTCAACGGTATCTTTTCCCGTTTCTTTGAGATACAAAAATCCCAAATCTTTTTCGTTTTCCATGGCACAAAAGAAGACTTTCCCTGCGCTGTCGCAGATATATTCTTCTCGTGCCTCAGGGATTCCAAACCATTCAGGCAGTTCTTCCAATATATTTCTGGTTATTCTCTTTTTATCCTCATCATTTGCTATTTGAATAATATGCATGTCAAAAGTTCTCCTCCAAAAATCCCGATTTGTCTGCCCCTTAAAGTCCAAGTCCTTCAACCCACGCCGCAAGCTCCTGATGCCCGACACTGCCCTTGAAGACCTTGCCGTTCATCGGTTTTGAGCCTTTGCAGCTTGGCGCAGAGCCGCTGCACGTTGCCGGATCGAATGAAGCGCTCGTCCAAGATGACCTGATCACGCTTCAAAGCCAGTGTGCGCTTCATATCAATGGCAGCTATGCTTACCGCAGCCGTGGTTACCGCAGGTGTGACCAGCTTCGCCGTGCTCGTGGTCATGGTGGTCACAGTGAACATTGGGATCGTAGCCCAGATTTCCGCTGAGCAATGCGCTCACCGCTGCGTCAGCGTCCCCGCTGACACCGCCGTAGAGCTTGATGCCCGCCTCGGCCAGTGCTGCCTGCGCACCGCCGCCGATGCCTCCGCAGATCAAAGTGTCTATACCGTGCTGCATCAGGAAGCCTGCCAGTGCGCCGTGACCACTGCCATTGGTGTCAACGACTTCCGCATGAGTGATTTTGCCGTCCGCAGCTTCATAAATCTTGAACTGTTCGGTGTGGCCGAAATGCTGAAAAATTTGACCGTTTTCATAGGTGACTGCAATTTTCATAATGGATTCTCCTTTGCATTTTTTGTTGAATTTTTCCGTGTTGCCTCTCTGCATCCGGCAGCAGCGGCCGCAGTGGGCTGCCTCCTGTCCTCCGCAGATACGGTAGTTTCCCCCGGTGATGTGCAGCGGTTTCCCGTGGACAAGACACGCTGCGATCTTGCGCCGTGCGCTTTCGTAAATCTCCTGCACGGTAGAGCGGGAAATGTCCATTTGTGCGGCACACTGCTCGTGGGTTTGCTGCTCCAAGTCAACTAACCGAATGGCCTCGTACTCGTCCAGCGTCAGCAGGATCGGCTCGGCATCCCCGCATCCGTTGGGGCAGAAGGTATCAACCTGTGGTACGCCACAAATCCGGCGGCACCGTGGCGGTCTTGGCATGGACACGCCTCCTTTGTTTCCGGTATATGCCGATTATAACACTTTGGGCAGAAAAAAGCAATCTTCTTTTCAAAAGCCGCTGCAATTTCCGTCCTCATATAGATACGGACTGATATTCGGAGTCGAAAGCTACGTGTGAGCCATGTTCGTATTCTCAGATCATCTACATTTGACAGAACTTCGCAGGGCAAGATGAATTTGCTTGGATCCCTTATGGGTTTAGTTTCCATACAAGCCGTTCACGGGTGGTTGTCCACCTATGAACGGCTTGTAAATTCTCACCCCTACGGCATATTATGCCAGCGCAGGCAGGGCCACCCGCAACCCAATTCCGGCAAATCCATATCTATGGGCAGACGAAGCTGTAAAGCACATTCTTGAAAATAGGCAGGACACCGGGTGCGCTGTAAACTTCAAAAGTGCAACGGTCAGCTTCAAGGTTCACAAGAAGATCTACAACCCCGTAGAGGAGCAGCAAATCATTCCGAATATGCAGGAGCCGATCATCTCCGAGGAACTGTTTGACCGTGTACAGGAGACCCGCCAAAACCCGCAGCAGTTCAAATTTTCTGCATAGAGCAGAACACGGTGCGGCCCCTTTTCAGAGGCTGCACCGTATCCTGCATAAAACTTCGTTATCCGCCCGTCACAAATCTCTGACTGGCTTTTTTACATTTCCTTATGATTTCGACTACCGGCAGCCGCCACATGGTGGCGCACGCAAAGCTCCTTTTTCACGGCAATCTGCCGCTTCTCAGTTTTTCAGGCTCTGCAGCGGAGCGGGGATGCGGCCGCCACGGGCGATGAAATCTGTGCTGGCGGCTTCATGGACCGGCATCACCGGCGCAGAACCCAACAGGCCGCCCAGTTCCACCATGTCACCCACATCCTTCCCCTCCACGGGGATGATACGGACAGCGGTGGTCTTGCTGTTGACCATGCCCACCGCCGCCTCGTCAGCGATGATGGCGGAGATGGTCTCGGCAGTGGTGCTGCCGGGCACGGCGATCATATCCAGCCCCACGGAGCATACGCAGGTCATGGCCTCCAGCTTATCCAGCGTCAGGGTGCCGTCCAGGGCGGCGGCGATCATGCCCTCGTCCTCCGACACCGGGATAAAGGCGCCGGACAGTCCGCCCACATGGGAGGATGCCATGACGCCGCCCTTCTTCACGGCGTCGTTCAGCAGCGCCAGCGCCGCCGTGGTGCCGTGGGTGCCGCAGACGGACAGCCCCATCTCCTCCAGGATCCGGGCCACGCTGTCTCCGATGGCGGGGGTGGGCGCCAGCGACAGGTCTACGATGCCGAAGGGAGTATCCAGCCGCCGGGAGGCCTCGGTGGCCACCATCTGGCCCACACGGGTGATCTGGAAAGCCGTCTTTTTGATGGTCTCCGCCACCACGTCAAAGGGCTGACCCTTGCAGGACCGCAAGGCGTGGTGTACCACGCCGGGGCCGGAGACGCCCACATTGATGACGCTGTCGGCCTCACCTACGCCGTGGAAAGCCCCTGCCATAAATGGGTTATCCTCCACGGCGTTGCAGAACACCACCAGCTTGGCGCAGCCCAGCCCGTCGGTGTCACGGGTCAGATGGGCCGTCTCCTTGATGATGCCGCCCATGCGGGCCACGGCGTCCATGTTGATGCCCGCCTTGGTGGAGCCCACGTTGACACTGGAGCAGACGATATCCGTCTCCGCCAGCGCCTGCGGAATGGCTCGCAGCAGCAGCTCGTCGCCGTGGGCAAAGCCCTTCTGCACCAGCGCCGAGTAGCCGCCGATGAAGTCCACGCCGCAGGTCTTGGCAGCCCGGTCCATGGCGTGGGCAAAGGGAACGTAGTCCTCCGTGCTGCAGCCGCTGGCCACCAGCGCCATGGGGGTCACGGAGATGCGCTTGTTGACGATGGGAATACCGAACTCCCCCTGGATCTCCTCGCCCGTCCGCACCAGATGCTGCGCCCGACGGCAGATCTTGTCATAGATTTTCTCGCAGCAGCGCTTGGGATCCTCGCTGACGCAGTCCAGCAGGGAGATGCCCATGGTGATGGTGCGAATATCCAGATGGCGCTTATCGATCATGTCGATGGTATCAAAAATGTGATGTATACTCAGCATGGCTCCCCCTCTTACAGCTTGTGCATTGCGTCGAAGATGTCCTCCCGCTGGATACGCAGAGACAGGTCACGGGCCTCGCCGTAGGCGCTGATGTCGGTCCGCAGCTGCTCGAAGGAACCCTGGCACCCTGCCAGATCCACCACCATCATCATGGTAAAGCACCCCTCCATGATGGTCTGGCTGATCTCCAGCACGTTGACCCCATGCTGGGCCAGTGTGCCGCACACACCGGCAATGATGCCCACCTGATCTTTTCCTACCACGGTCACGATGGCTTTCATATTTTTCCACTCCGTTCTGTAATTCTTCCGTCAGCTTGACATTTCTCTGTCCAGTGGACAGAGAAATGACGCTTTCCTGACGCATTATTATACCGGATTTTTCCCGGACTGACAAGCGTTTTTCCCAAATTGGATGCTCTCCGTCACGACCGGTAAAGCCCCCCGGCCGGACATCCATCCGGCCGGGGGGCTGATCCGATTTTACGTCAATACGCCTGACCGGATACTTTACATTGGCAGCTTTCCCTACACGCCCAGACGGGTCCAGAGGCGATCGTACAGGCGCAGGGTCTCAGCGGGGAGATTCTCATAGATCTCACAGCGACGGAGCACCTCCTCCGAGGGGGCCATGATCTCGTAGATCTCCGGGTCCAGCGGCTCCTCGTTGACCTCCTCATAGTAGGCCGGGTACTCCTCCAGCGCCTCGCCGTTGGGGGAGGCGTACCAGATGTAGTCCATGTTGGCCAGATTGGCCTTTGTAGATGCGATGAAGTTGATCCACTCCTCCGCCTCGGACATATGCTGGCTGCTCTTCAGGATGCACATGGCATCCACAAACCAGTTGCTGCCCTCCTCCGGGACAACGAAGGCCAGGTCCTCGTTATTCTCCAGCATGGTCAGGTAATCGCCGGCATAGTACATGGCCACAGCAGCGTTGCCGCCCTCCATTTTCTGGAACACCTCATCCATGACGAAAGCCTGATACACGCCGCTGTCCTTGGCCTGCTTCAGCAGGGCAAAGGCCTCCTCCAGCTGGTTCTCGTCGGTGGTATTGATGCTGTATCCCAGATACAGCAGGGCCGCCGCCAGAGCATCACGGGAGTTGTTGATCATCAGCACCTGTCCGGCGTACTGGGGGTCGAACATGGCGCTCCAGCTGGTGATGGGCTGGGAGACCATGGTGGTGTTGTAGATGATGCCCAGCGTACCCCAGGTGTAGGGGACGGTGTACCTGTTCTCCGGGTCGTAGCTGAGGTTCTTATAGGTATCGGCAATGAGGTCAAAGTTGGGGATGTGGCTGTAATCCAGCTCCGCCAGCATATCCTCGTCAATGAGCCGGGCGATCATATAGTCCGAGGGGACGATGACATCGAAGTCGGCGCCGCCCATTTTGATGAGGGAGTACAGAGCCTCGTTGCTCTCCGCCGTCTGGTAGTTGACCCGGATGCCGGTCTCCTCCTCAAACTGGGTGATGAGGCTCTCGTCGATATACTCGCCCCAGGAGCACACGTTCACCACCCGGTCGGACCGGGCGGAGCGGCCGGTGACAATCAGCGTCACCACCAGCACGCAGGCCGCCAGTCCCGCCCCCACACGGCGCAGGGTCTTATGGAGCTTGCTGCGGTTGGGGTGGGGGGCCGCTGGGGCGGTGTGGTGCTCCGCCTTCAGGCGGTGGTCGGCACGGCTCTCCCGCAGGTTCACGACGGCCAGCAGCACCAGCACCGTCACGAACAGCAGGGTGGAGATGGCGTTGATCTCCGGGCTGACCCGCTTCTTGGTCATGCCGTAGATGGTCATGGCCAACGTGGAGGAGCTGGTACCGGCGGTGAAGTAGCTGATGATGAAGTCGTCCACGGACATGGTGAAGGCCGTCAGAGCGCCGGAGACGATACCGGGCCTGATCTCCGGGATCACCACACGCCAGAAGGCCTGCATCCACGTACAGCCCAAGTCCTGCGCCGCATCGATGAGGTTGCGGTCCATCTGCCGCAGCTTGGGCCCCACGGACAAAATCACATAGGGGATATTGAAGCAGATATGGGCGATCAGCAGTGTGCCGAAGCCCATGGTCAGGCGCTCCGGCAGCACCACCAGCGACTGCCACGAATTCATCCACCCGGCGAAAGCGCCCCAGCCGTTGAAGAACACCACGAACAGCAGGCACAGGCTGACGCCGGTGACGATATCCGCATTCATCATGGGGATGTTGTTGACGGCGTTCACCGCCGCACGACGGCGGCGGCTCATGGCGTACAGGCCGATGGCGGCGAAGGTGCCGGCGATGGACGCCACGATGGTGGACAGCAGCGACACCAGCAGCGTGGTATAGACGCTGTTCATAATGAGCCGGTTGGAGAGAAGGGACTCGTACCACTTCAGGGAGAAGCCCTTCCACACGCTGGAGCTGGTACCGGCGTTGAAGGAAAAGACGATCAGGATGATGATGGGTGCATAGAAAAACAGGAACACCAGCGCCATCAGCAGCCGGTCGCCAAAGCGATTCTGGGTGCGGCTCATAGCTTCACCGCCTGTTCCTCGCCCTCACCGAAGCGATTCATCACCAGCATACACACCAGCACAATGATCATCATCACCAGCGAAATGGCAGCGCCCAGCTGGGGGTTGTAGGCACCCCCCAGAAACTGCCGCTCAATGAGGTCGCCCAGCAGCAGCTCCGTGCCGCCGCCCAGCATCCGGCTGATGGCGAAGGTGGACACCGACGGCACGAACACCATGGTGATGCCCGACACCACGCCCGGCAGGGACAGGGGCAGGATCACCCGGCGGAACACCGTCAGGCTGCCGGCCCCCAGATCACGGGCGGCCTCCAGCAGGGAGTGGTCCAGCTTGATGATGACGGAATAGATGGGCAGGATCATGAAGGGCAGGTAGTTATACACCATGCCCAGCACCACAGCCCCCTGGGTATTCATCATGGGGAAATACTCCAAGTTGGTGCCGAAGATGTGGTTATAGAGGCTGATAAGGCCGATCTTCTGGAACAGCTGGTTCAAAAGGCCGTTGTTTTCCAGAATGGTCATCCACGAATAGGTCCGCAGCAGGAAGTTCATCCACATGGGCAGCATAATGAGCACCATGGCCGTCCGCTGAAAGGAGGCCCCCTCCCGGCTCATGAGATAGGACACCGGGTAGCCGATGATCAGACAGATCATCGTGGCGATGATGGCCAGCTTGAAGGACCGGAGGAACACCTCCGTATAGCCCCCCATCTGCACGAAGTTATCCAGAGTAAAGCCGCCGTCGGCGGAAGAAAAGGCGTAGACCACCATAATGACAATGGGGGCCACCACGAAGATCGCCATCCACACCTCGTAGGGTACGGCGAACCGGGAGAGCTTATTCTTCATCCCCGCTCTCCTCCTCGTCCGTCTCCAGAGAGGCGTCCGCCAGCTCCTCATACTCCTCGGAGTAGGAGCTGTAATCTCCGAACTGGCCGGAGTATTCGCTCTTTTTCATGATGTGGAAGCCGTCGGGATCGATCTTCACGCCGATGCGGGCGCCCTCCGGGGAGTGATCCGTGGTCTGAATGAGCCACTTGAAGCCCCGGAAGTCCACAATGATATCGTACTGCATCCCCTTGAAGGTGACGCTGGTGACGGTGCCTACCAGCTGCCCCTGCTCCACGGGGACGATGTCGATATCCTCCGGACGGATGACCACGTCCACCGGCTCGTTGGGGGCGAAGCCGCCGTCCACGCAGGGGAACTCCCGGCCGTACATCTTCACTACCTTGTCCCGGACCATGACGCCGTTCAAAATATTGCTCTCACCGATAAAATCCGCCACGAAGGCGTTCTTCGGCTCGTTGTAGATATCCTCCGGGGTGCCGATCTGCTGGATACGGCCCTTGTCCATCACCACCACGGTGTCGGACATGGTCAGGGCCTCCTCCTGATCGTGGGTAACGTATACAAAGGTAATGCCCATCTGCTGCTGGATCCGTTTCAGCTCGATCTGCATATCCTTCCGCAGGCGCAGGTCCAAGGCACCCAGCGGCTCGTCCAACAGCAGCACCTTGGGCCGGTTCACCAGCGCACGGGCAATGGCCACACGCTGCTGCTGGCCGCCGGAGAGCTGATGGATCCTCCGGTGCTCAAAGCCCTTCAGGCTCACCACGCCCAGCATCTCTGTCACCCGCTGCTCGATCTCGTCGGCAGGCACCTTGGCGATCCGCAAGCCAAAGGCGATGTTTTCAAAGACATCCAGATGGGGAAACAGGGCATACTTCTGAAAGACAGTGTTGATCTGCCGCTTATGCGGCGGAACGTCATTGATCCTCACACCGTCAAAGGTGACGTCTCCCGACGTGGGCGTCGTGAAGCCGCCAATGATCCGCAGCGTCGTGGTCTTGCCACAGCCGCTGGGGCCAAGCAGTGTGAGGAATTCGGAATCGTTGATATACAGATTGATGTGATCGAGAACCAGCTCGTCGTCAAACGCCATGCAGAGATCCCGCAGGCGAATCAACTCTTTGGACATTTATCCTCCCCCGTTCGTTAAATAATATCTACCTCTTTTCTCTGTTCAAAGGGAGGCCTTGCGGACAGGCCTGATATCTCTCGTTGAAATTTGGCAGATTCACTATATATAAAAAGCGAAGAAATGTCAATGAATATTTTTCCCTGTTTAAGGAAAATTCTGCACGGTGGAGAATTTTACTCGTTTTTGCCGGAGATTTCCGGGGAATGGCAGAAAAAAGCCCCGGCTGCACCGGGCAGCCGGGGCGGCGGTCAGCCGAAGTATTTTTCCCGGAAGGGGACGCTCTCCACCTGAAAGCTGCGGCCCCGGAGGTAATTCAGCAGGCCGGCGTCCGTGGGGAAGTCGAAGGTCAGGCGGTAGGAATACAGAGCCTGCCGGGTCTCGCCGTAGCGGCGGTTCACCTGCCCGTCGCCGTACTTGCCGTCCCCCAGCAGGGGGCAGCCCAAGTCCGCCATGGTGGCACGGATCTGGTGGGTGCGGCCCGTCAGCAGCTCCACCTCCAGCAGGGACAGCTCCCCACGGGTCTCCAGCGTCCGGTAGCGGGTAACGGCGGTCTTGCCGCCGGGAACGGGCCTGTGGTACACGGCCACCTGCTTTTTCTTCTCGTCCTTCAGCAGGAAGCAGGACACCTCCCCCTGCGGCGGCCGGGGCGCACCCACGGTGATGCAGAGGTAGCGTTTGTCGATCTCACGATCCCGGATCTTCTGGTTGATGATCCGCAGGGTCTCGGCGTTTTTGGCGGCGATGACGATTCCGCCGGTGTTGCGGTCGATGCGGTTGCACAGCGCCGGGGTGAAGGCGTTCTCCCACCGGGGGTTCCACTCCCGCTTCTGGTAGAGGTATGCCTGAATGTGGTTAATGAGGGTGTTGACCTTCTCCGTCTCGTCGGCGTGGACCACCAGACCGGGGCGCTTGTTCAGCAGCATCAGATTCTCGTCCTCGTAGACGATATCCAGGCTGGGGCGGAACAGGGTGAGGAACAGATTATCCTCCCTGGGCTTGTCGAAGAACTCGTCGTTGATGTATAATTGCAGCACGTCCCCCTCCTGCAGGCGCTGATCCCGCTGGGCCCGGCCTCCGTTGACCTTGATGCGCTTGAGGCGGATGTACTTTTGCAGCAGGGCCGGCGGCAGCAGCGGCAGGGCCTTGGAGACGAAGCGATCCACCCGCTGTCCGGCGTCATTTTTCCCGATGGTCAGCTCCCGCATGGCGTGTTTCCTCCTTTGATGGATGCTGTTTAAGGCTATTGTACCTGATTTTCGGAAATTGTCAAAATATTTCGCAGAAAATGTTTGACAAGCCGGGTGCAATCCTCTATAATACTATTCGTGTCATTAAGAGGTGTACTATGCGATTGAATGTAAACCGACTGCTGCATACCCCCGACGCCAGTCAGGAGGTCCGGTTTGAGATGGATCTGTCTCAGCTGGATTTCGGCGGCGCTGCGCCCATTACCCGTCCGGTCACTGTGGAAGGCCGTATTCGGAATCAGGCCGGGGTTCTGCTGTGCCAGCTGGAGATGCATACGACGCTGCACTGCGTGTGTGACCGGTGCATGGAGGAATTCGATGCGCCCAAGTCCGTTTCTTACTCGTGCGTTCTGGCCGAGGAGAAGCAGGAGGAGGACAGCGACGAGATCATCCTGCTGGAGCACGACGAGGTGGATCTGGCGGAATTGGCCAGAGATGCGTTCATTCTCGACATGGACACGAAAACTCTTTGCTCCGAGGACTGTAAGGGTCTTTGCCCCGGCTGCGGCGTGAACCTCAACCGGGAGCCCTGCCGCTGTAAAAAGCAGGTGGATCCGAGGCTTGCCAAGCTGGCCAGTCTCCTGCAGGAGAAGGAGTAAAGCGCTCTCTATACTATCAATTACTGCTCAGGCAGTTAAGACCAAGGAGGTGTCAACATGGCAGTACCCAAGGGAAAAGTATCCAAGCAAAGACGCAACAAGAGACGCAGCTCCGTGTGGAAGCTGGCGACTCCCGGTCTGGTGGCCTGCACCAAGTGCGGTGCGCTGCATCTGCCTCACAGAATGTGCCCGGAGTGCGGTACCTACAATGGCCGTGAGGTCAAGCAGGTCAAGTCCGTGGCCGCTGGCAAATAATGATCGTGTGTCCTTGACAGGCGGGAAGCGTGGCTTTCCGCCTGCTTTTCTTTTTGCAGGGAAGGTCTGTATGTATGGTGTGCTTCGGCAGGATATCATGGTCGGTGCCGCAGCATGGGTGATGCCGTGCCACGGCAGAAGATCGCTGCGGGGTGGTCGGAGGACGCAGCTGCGAAAAGCCTGCCGCCATGCACAGAACGCAAGGCGAACAAGGCTCATAACGAATCAAGCGCAGGGGAGACGAGCCGTCTCTCCTGCGCTTGATTTTACTCCATCTCATCCAGCGTCAGCCGGAAGCTGGGGAGGAAATGCTCCCGGAAATAGGTCAGCTCCGGCAGATGAAAATCATCCAGCGCCTGCTCCGTCTGCTCCGCCGCCCGGCGGAACTCCAGATTCCCGGCCTTCAGCTCCTCCAGACATTTGATGTGGGCGGACAGCTTGTCCGCCGCCTTCACCAGTTCCTCCACCTCCGGGTCTGTGGGGGTCAGGGCCTCGGCAAAGTCCGGCTGCAGCTCCGGCGGCAGCATCCCCACCAGCTTGCCGCAGGCGATGTGCTCCACCTGCTTATAGGCATCCCGGATGGCGGGATTGTAGTACTTGATGGGGGTAGGCAGATCCCCGGTGAGGATCTCGCTGGCGTCGTGGTACAGGGCCGCCACCGCCACCGTACCGGGGTCCACCTGACCGCCGAAGCAGCGGTTGCGGATCACCGCCAGCGCATGGGCCAGCACTGCCACCTGATGGCTGTGCTCCTGAATGTTCTCCGGCTGGCTGTTACGCATCAGCGCCCAGCGGGAGATGAACCGCATCCGGGACGTATAGGCAAAAAAGTGTTCCATGTTATGTCACCTCTCCCATCAGGATATCGTTTACTACGCCTGTGATCTTCACATGGCGAACGGTGTTATGGTAATCCTCCTGTGTCTGCACCTCCACCGGCATATAGTTGGGGGCATGGCCGGCGGCGCAGCCGTCCTTGCGCTGCTCGAAGAGCACGGGATAGGTCTGGCCTACGCAGCCCTGCAGATAGGCACGGTGCAGCTCCGCCGCCACCGCCGCCGCACGGGCGGCACGCTCCTCCTTCACCGGGCCGGGGACCTGCTCCATCTCCGCCGCCTTCGTGCCGGGGCGGATGGAGTAGGGGAAGATGTGCATCTGGGCAAAATCGCAGCGGCGCAGGAAAGCCAGCGTCTGGGAGAACTCCTCCTCCGTCTCGCCGGGGAAGCCGCAGATCAGGTCCGTGGTGATGGCGGGCCGGGGAAAGTACTGCCGCAGCAGGGTCACAGACCGGAGGAACCGGGCGGTGTCGTACCGGCGGTTCATGCGCCGCAGGGTGGCGTCGCAGCCGGACTGCATGGACAGGTGGAACTGGGGGCAGAGGTTGGGGAGCCGGGCGGCCCGGCGGCAGAAATCCTCCGTCACGGTGCGGGGCTCCAGACTGCCCAGCCGCAGGCGCATCTCTCCCGCCGCCTGCGACACCGCCTCCAGCAGGTCGATGAGGTTGCGGCCGTCCTTGAAGTCCTGACCCCAGGAGGAGATCTCAATGCCGGTAAAGACCACCTCCCGGTAGCCCTCCCGCCGCAGCTGCTCCGTCTGGCGCACCGCCTCCTCCAGCGGCAGGGACCGCACCGGCCCCCGTGCGTAGGGGATGATGCAATAGGTGCAGAAGTTGACGCAGCCGTCCTCCACCTTCAGCATGGCCCGTGTCCGGGCCGCCATGCCTCCGGCAGGCAGCACCTCGAAGGTGCGGCGGCGTAGGGCTTCGTCCACCGCCACACGGCTGCGGTGGTCCTCCGCCGCCTGCTCCAGCAGGGTCAGAAACTCCATCCGGTCGCCGGTGCCGCCGATGAGGTCGATGCCCAGCTCCTGAGCCTCCGGGGTGTGGGTCTGCACATAGCAGCCGCAGGCAGCCACCACGGCCTGGGGATTGCGGCTCTTGGCCCTGCGGATCATCTGCCGGGATTTTTTATCGCTGACGGCGGTGACGGAGCAGGTGTTGATGATGTAGGCGTCCGCCGGGGACTCAAAGTCCACCAGCGTGTGGCCACGCCGCTGAAGCTCCTGCTCCATGGCCTGCGTCTCGTATTGGTTGACCTTGCAGCCGAGGGTGTAAATAGCAACTCGCATGGGGATTCTCCTTGCACTTTGCGGTTTTCTCCGATATAATAAGAATTTGTCTACATTATACGGTATCCGGCCGCCGGTGGCAAGAGGGTCTTTGCCCCTCCCCCCTGTCCGGCGCCGGTTTTTCTGAAAAACGGGAGGTCTGCGCTATGATCTATCTGGACCACGCCGCCACCACGCCCCTGCCGGAGGCTGTGGCGGATACCATGTACGATGTGCTGCGCCATCAGTTCGGCAATCCCTCCGCCCAGTATCCTCTGGGCCGGGAGGCCAAGGAGCTGGTGGAGGAGGCACGCCGCACCATCGCCGGGGCGCTGGGGTGCCAGCCATCGGCCCTGCACTTCACCTCCTGCGGCACGGAGTCGGACAACTGGGCCATCCGGGCCGCCGCATGGCAGGGCCGACACACGGGGCGGCACATCATCACCACTGCCGTGGAGCACAGCGCCGTGCTGGAGCCCTGCCGCCAGCTGGAACAGGAGGGGTATGAGGTCACCTACCTCAAGCCCGACCGCACGGGGCATATCTCCGCCGGGCAGGTGGCGGAGGCCCTGCGGGAGGACACGGTACTGGTGTCCGTGATGCTGGTGAACAACGAGACGGGGTGTCTCTTCCCCGTGGCGGATATCGCCCGGCTGCTGAAGGAGCGGGGGAGCCGTGCGCTCCTCCACTGCGACGCCGTGCAGGGCTTTCTGAAGGTTCCCTGCGCTCCGGCGGGGTGGGGCGTGGATCTGATGAGCCTGTCCGCCCACAAGATTGGCGGACCCAAGGGGATCGGCGCTCTGTACGTCCGTCCGGACCTGCGGAACCTGCGGCCCCTGCTGGTCGGCGGCGGGCAGGAGGAGGGGCTGCGCTCCGGCACGGAGGCCACCGCTCAGATAGCGGGCTTTGCCAAGGCCGTGGCGCTGCGGCAGGAGGGGCTGGAGGAAAAGCTTGCCCACATGGCCCGCATCAAGGCCTACTGCCGGGAGCGGCTGCTGAGCATCCCCGGCGTGGTGCCGGTGGGCGGCGGCGAGGCCCCCCACATTCTGGCGGTGTCGCTGGTGGGCTACCCCAGCGCCAACGTCATCAACGATCTGGGCAGTCAGGGCATCTGCCTGTCCGCAGGCTCCGCCTGTCACCGGGGCAAGGCCAGCCGTGGCTATGCCGCCCTTGGGCTGGATAAAAGGACCGCCGCCGGGGTGCTGCGGCTCAGCTTCGGGCCGGAAACCACGGAGGGTGACATCGACGCCCTGTACGAGGCGCTGCTGCGCCACAAAAATACGAGATTTTCCATGCTGTGAGGTTAACCATGCTGCAATGTCTGAAACGTGAACCGGGCTTTTACCGGTATCTGTGGGGTCTGACCGGCCCCATCGCCCTGCAAAACCTCATCACCTTTACACTGGGCCTGATGGACACGCTGATGGTCAGCTGGCTGGGCAACACCCAGATGGCCGCCGTCACCACCGCCAACGTGCCGGTGTTCCTGCTGATCTCCATTGTGTTCGGCGTGCAGAGCGGCCTGAGCATTTTGGTGAGCCAGTACTGGGGCAAGCGGGATATGGAGCACATCAGCCGTGCCATCGGCGTGGCGGCCATGCTGGGTACCGGCCTGACGGTGGTGCTGGCGGCGGTGCTGTACCTGTGGCCGGTGGAGATCATGGATCTGCTGTCCAATAACCATGAGCTGTCGGTGCTGGGTGCGCCGTATCTGAAGCTCATCGGCATCTCCTATGTGTTCAATATGCTCTCGTCCCTGTATGTCAGCGCCCGGCGCAGCGCCGAGGACGCCGGCTTCGGCATGAAGCTGTTCGCCATGTCCACGGTGCTGAACACGGGGCTGAACTACCTGCTGATCTTCGGCAAGTGCGGCCTGCCGGCGCTGGGCATTCAGGGTGCCGCCGTGGCCACCCTGCTGGCCCGCATCACAGAGTTCGCCGTGTGCAGCTTCTGTGCCGTCCGCAGCAGGCTCCTGCCCATCCAGTGGCGGGCCTTCTTCCGCCCCGGCTGGGAGATGCTCCGGCGGTTCGTGAAGTACTCCTCCCCTGTGATCCTCAATGAGACGGCATGGGGCCTCGGCAACAGTATGCTGACGGTGATCCTGGGCTACACCGACAACTCCGTGGAGATGCTGGCGGCCAACGCCGTCATGGGCAACCTCAACCGCCTGTTCCTGGTGGTGTGCTTCGGTCTGGGTGCCGCCACCGCCGTGATAATCGGCAAATCCATCGGTGAGGGCCGCAGCCATCAGGAGGTCATGGACCTGAGCCGGACGCTGTTGGTGTTCACGGCGCTGGTGGGTGCGGGGCTGACGGCCCTGTCTCTGCTGCTGGTGCCGACGCTGTTCGTGCCGGTGGTGTTCCCGCTGTTCAAGCTCTACGGCGAGTCCGCCGCCATCGCCACGGCGCTGGCGGTGACGGGCTTTCTGTCCATCCCCCTCCACGCCTACTCTATCTCCGCCGTCACCGGCGTGCTGCGGGCGGGCGGCGACGTGTTCTGGTCCACCCTGCTGGACGTGGGGCCCCAGTGGTGCATGGCCCTGCCCCTGACGGCGCTGCTGGCGCTGGTGCTGAAGGCGGACTACTGGTGGATCGCCGCCGCCATCCAGTCGGAGAGCCTGCTGAAGGTGCCGCTGTGCGCCCTGCGTATCCGCACGGGACAGTGGATCCACGACGTCACCGTCCGAAAGGAGCGTGGGCAATGAGCCTGTTCGTCTGCCCCATCTGCGGGGCGGCGCTGGAGCGGGAGCCGGGGCGCTACCGCTGTCCGGCGGGCCACAGCTATGACGTGGCCCGTGAGGGCTACACCCATCTGCTGCCCGCCAACCGCAAGCATTCCAAAATGCCCGGCGACGACAAGGGCATGGCCGCCGCCCGCAGTGTCTTTCTCAGCAAGGACTACTACGCCGCCCTGCGGGATGCCCTGTGCCGTCTGGCACTGGACTATGCCCCGGAGCATCCGGCGGTGCTGGACACCGGCTGCGGCGAGGGATACTACACCAGCGCCGTCTACCGGGCGCTGCGGGACGCCGGGAAGGCCCCCTGCATGGCGGGGACGGACATCTCCAAGGCCATCCTCCGCCGGGCCGCCAAGCGGGAAAAGGATGTGGAGTTCGCCGTGGCCTCCTCCTATCACCTGCCGGTGGCGGACCGATCCATCGACCTGCTGCTCAACTGCTTCTCCCCGCTGGCGCTGGAGGAATTTCGGCGGGCGCTCCGGCCCGGCGGCACGTTTCTCTATGTGGTGCCGTCGGAAAAGCACCTGTGGGAGCTGAAGCAGGTGCTCTATGACCACCCCTATCCCAACGAGGTGAAGGAGACTCCCTACGAAGGCTTCGCCTACGCCGAGATCCGCCATGTGGAGGACCGCATCCGGGTGCTGGGGCAGGAGGACATCCACGCCCTGTTCCAGATGACCCCCTACTACTGGAAAACTCCCAAGTCCGGCTGTCAGCGTCTGGCGGCGCTGGAGGAACTGGCGGTCACCATCAGCTTCGATATCCATGTCTTTCGCCGGGAGGCGTGAGGCTGCCGAAAATTTTCCTGCCGATGGGCGCTGCTATGCAGCGCCCACTTTTTGTGAAATTCTCTGTTTTTTTCTTGACATATTGCACTCTATATTATACATTATAGTCATAATTTGTCGTCATCTGGTGTAAAAAAGGAGGTATCCCATGAACCGTTTGTTCCGCCGCCTATCACTTCTTCTGTGCGTCCTACTGCTGCTGATAACGGCTCTCAGCGGCTGCGGTACATCCCCTGCCGCTCCCTCTGGCCCCTCCACACCTCAGGCCCCCACGGCGGAGGACGAGGCCCTGCGCCGTGCGCCCTTCCAGCCGGTCATTACCTGTGAGCTGGCCGGGGAGGCGGAGACCCTGACGGAGGAACAGCAGCAGGCCATCCTCTCCTATACCACCATGCTTTGCACCGCTCTGGCCCGACCCGATGATCCTCTGCCGGAGGAGCCCTATACCACGGACACCCTGCGTCAGGAGGCACTGACCCGTGGCTTCCTGTGGTCCAGCTATATCTGGGGGGAGCAGCGGGTACAGGTGTATCCCATGAACCCTATTTACCGCAGCGAGGATGCGGTGGAGGTGTGGGCCTCTCTCCGGGTGGAGGCCAATTATTCCAGTGACCTCACCCAGACCACCGGCGATACCTTCGGCTACGGCTCTCTGCACCATCTGACCCTGAACCGTACCGCCCAAGGCTGGCAGGTGGTGGGCGATGACTATGAGGAGTCCGATCTGTGCGGCTATCTCAGCGGCTGCGGCACCGCCTCCCTCCCGTCGGAGGATATCCTCGCCGCCATCCAGAATTATCTGGACCTGCGGGCCGCCGTCATGGCCGGGCGAACCCCCGCTGCCCCGGATCGCTGCACCGCTCCCCTGCGGGAGGATGCACAGGCTCTGGCGGAGGCCGCCGTGGACGAATACGCCGTCATTTACGATGTACAGTGCCGCCCCGCCTACTTTGCCCCCATGCAGCAGAGCGGCGAGACGGTGCAGGTGACCCTTCGGGAGATCCTACGGGTGGATCACCTGCGGCAGGGCGTCATCGCCGCCACACGGACCTCCGTGGATCATACCCTGACCCTCCGGCGGCAGACGGACGGCTCGTGGCAGGTCTGCGGCGACAGCTATGAGGCGCTGGGACACACCTGCGCCGTCACGCCCTGATGGGCAGCTTTGCAGAATATGGCTTTCAAAAAACCGGCAGACGCCTGGCGTCTGCCGGTTTTTGCTGGCTGCACCGTGTCGTGGGGCCTTACGCTCGCTGGCGCTCCTTCATCCGTCTCCAGTTGATGATGCCGTACAGCAGGCTAAAGAGCACCATCAGCACCTGTCCGATGGGGTTTCCCTTGGCGTTGAAGATAAGCGACGTGACGCCTATCAGCGAGGCGGCCAGCGTCAGATAATTCTCCCGGTCAAAGGCGCAGAAGGATCCGACGATGAACACCACCGACAGGCCTCACAGGAGCCTCACGGCTCTGGAAAAGTATTGAAGCAGCTTTCTCCGCATAAGATCGACCTCCAAAAAAATAGCACCCGTATACACATCTTCTAAGACCTGACGATGTGCAAACGAATGCTTTCCCATCTACTACTCGGTAGCAGTATCCATATAACAGGAATGTTTTACCATGAAAACCTGCAAAATTTCCCATAAACGACAGGGCGGCGCAGAGTTTTTCTACGCCGCCCTGTGGGTTTTATGGTTTTCTCATGGGATGTGTGGGCTTCCCTGCCCCGTTACCGCAGCGCCACACCCTCCGGCGTGAAGCGCAGGCTGCTCTCATAGCAGGCCCGCACGGCCCGGACAAAGGTCTCCACGTCCCGGCTGCCCATGGTCTCGAAGCAGGAGTGCATGGCCAGCTGGGCCATGCCGATGTCCACCGTGGGGATGGGCAGCTTGGTGTCAGCGATGTTCCCCAGCGTGGCCCCGCCCATCTGATCGGGACGGTTGGCGTAGTGCTGCACCGGCACCTCTGCCCGGCGGCAGAGCTCCGTAAACACGGCGGCGGACACGCCGTCCGTGGCGTAGCGGGGGGAGTGCTTCACCACCACGCCGCCGTTGGGCACCGGGGCCTCGTTGGTGTCCGCCAGCTCCGGGTGGTTGGGATGGCGGGCATGGCCGTTGTCACAGGAGAGCATCATGCTGTCCGCCAGCAGCGCCCGGTGGTCGGCGGCGGAGAGACCCAGCGCCTCCGAGATGGCCGCCAGCGTCTCCGGCAGGAATACGGAGGCCGCCCCCTGCTTGGTCTCGGAGCCGATCTCCTCGTTGTCAAACACGCACAGCACCGGCACCATGTCCCGCTCCTGCGCCGTCAGAAAGCCCTCGGTGCAGGCAAACACACAGGCCAGATCGTCCAGCCGGGGGGCCGACACGAACTCGCCCTCCGGTCCCCAGACGGTCCCCGGCTGGTTGTTGTACAGCACCAGATCCCCGGCTACCACGTCCTCCGGGGCGCAGTCCGCCGTTCTGGCCACCTCCCGATAGAAGCTGCCGCTGCCGGTTCCGGCGGCGTACAGGGCCACCAGATCACGGGCCGGGTCGTACTTGACTCCATTGTTGGTCTCCCGGTTCAGGTGGATGGCCACACGGGGGATCAGAGCCACATCCCGCTTCAAATCCACCAGACGGGTCTCCAGTCCGCCTTCCCGGCGGACCAGTACCCGGCCCGCCACACTGAGGGGCCGATCCAGCCAACTGTCGTTGATCATGCCGCCGTAGCGCTCGGCGGACAGGCGGATATACTCCCCCGTCAGCTCCGCATGATCCCGCAGACGGAAGCAGGGAGAGTCGGAATGGCTGGCGGTCAGCAGGAAGCCGGCGGGGGCCTCCTGCGGGATGCGGAAAGCCATCAGAGAGGAACCGTTCTTGGTGGTGAAGTACTTCCCTCCTGCCGTCAGCTGCCACCGGCCGGGCCGCAGCTCCGTGTAGCCCTCCCGCAGCAGACGCTGGCGCAGCTCCTCCACGGCGTGGAAGCAGTCGGGGCTGCGCTGGATGTATTGCAGCATTGCAGAGATCATCTTATTCTTCCTTTCTCATCATGGGTGGCTGCTCTCCCGGAGAGCAGCCGCAGCGTATGGTATGGAAAAAGGGTGCGCTGCCGGAAGCAGCACACCCTTTCGGACGGTGTGGTTCAGTGCAGAAGCAGCGTCAACAGCCAGATACACAGGCCGAGGCCGCCCAGAAACGCCAGTGCGATCAGCAGGGACGCCTTCATGGTGCCCAGCAGGAACGCCCATCGGTCGCCTCTGGACAAGGGCGGCACATAGTCGCCGTCGGACGGCTCCTGTTGCTTCTTCCGGGAGGTCCCCTCTTTATGACCGAACAGGGGCGGTCGGTCCAAACCGGACATATCCGCTACCGTGCGGCCGTCGTCCTCCCACTCCTTGTGCTGGTCGCTCATGCCTCGTCGTACAGATGGCAGACCACATAGTGGCCCGGCTCGATCTCACGCTGCTGAGGCACCTCGGTCTTGCACTTCTCCATGCAGTTGGCGCAGCGGGTATGGAACTTGCATCCAGCCGGCGGATTCGCCGGGGAGGGAATGGAGCCCTCCAGCACGATACGATCCATCTTTACCGTGGGATCCGGCACCGGGATGGCAGAGAACAGGGCCTTGGTGTAGGGGTGCAGCGGGTTGCGGAAGATGTCCTCCGTAGCGCCGTACTCCACCAGATTGCCCAGATACATGACACCCACCGTGTCGGAGATGTACTCCACCACGGACAGATCGTGGGAGATGAAGAGATACGTCAGGTTGTACTTTTCCTGTAGATTCTTCAGCAGGTTGATGATCTGAGCCTGAATGGACACGTCCAGAGCCGACACAGGCTCGTCGCAGACGATGAACTCCGGGTTCAGGGCCAGCGCACGGGCAATGCAGATACGCTGCCGCTGGCCGCCGGAAAACTCGTGAGGATAGCGGTCCTTGTGGAAGGGCTGCAGGCCACAGTTATCCATGACCTGATCGATGTAATCATCGAACTCCTCCTTGCTCACCAGACCGTGCTCACGCACCGCCTCGCCGATGATCTCGCCCACGGGCATACGGGGCTGCAGAGAGGAGAAGGGATCCTGGAAGATGATCTGCATCTTCGTGCGCATATCCCGCATTTCCTTGTCAGAGAGGGCATACACGTCCTTACCGTTAAACAGCACCTGACCGCCGGTCTTTTCGCCGGCCAGACGCAGGATGGTGCGGCCGGTGGTGGTCTTGCCACAGCCGGACTCGCCCACCAGACCCATGGTAGTACCACGCTTGAGGTTAAAGGTGACGCCGTCCACGGCCTTCACATGGCCTACGGTCTTGCTGATCATACCGCCCTTGATGGGGAAGTGCTTCTTCAGATCCTTGACCTGCAGAATGTACTGGGGATCATACTCCACCGGCGTTTCAACGACTTTCTTCTCGTGTGCCATGGTTATTCACCCACCTTTCCGTCAAAGTAACGATAGCAGCTGACCATATGCGTGGGGGAGAGCTGGATCATGTGGGGATACTCGCCGCTGCACTTCTCCACCTGCATCTCACAGCGATCCTTGAAGTAGCAGTAGTCCGGCATATTGATGGGGTTAGGCACCTTGCCGGGGATGGAGTACAGCTTATCCACCTTCTTGCCCACCACGGGCTTAGAGGCCATCAGACCGATGGTATAGGGATGGGCGGGATTGGCAAAAATCTCCTCTGCTGTGCCCTTCTCCACCACACGACCGGCGTACATGACCACCACGTAGTCCGCCATCTCTGCGATAACACCCAAGTCGTGGGTGATGAGCATGATGGAGGAATTGATCTTGTTTTTCAGATTCCGCAGCAGATCCAGGATCTGGGCCTGAATGGTCACGTCCAGAGCCGTAGTGGGCTCGTCAGCGATGATCAGCTTGGGGTTGCAGGACAGGGCCATAGCGATCATGACACGCTGGCGCATACCGCCGGACAGCTCGTGGGGGAACATATTGTACACGCCCTCGCAGTTGGCGATACCGGCCATCTCCAGCAGGTGGATGGAGCGTTCCTTGATCTCCTCCTTGCTCTTGCCCTCGCCGTCGTGGAGGGCAATGACCTCGTCCAGCTGAGCGCCGATGCGGAACACCGGGTTCAGGCTGGTCATGGGCTCCTGAAAGATCATGGACATATAGTTGCCCCGCAGATTCTGCATCCGCTCCGTGGGGGTCTTGGTGATGTCGTAGCACTTGCCGTTGCCGAGGTTCAGACGAATTTCGCCGTCCACGATCTGGCCCTGCGGCCGCTGCAGCAGCTGCATGATGGAGAGGCTGGTAACGGACTTACCGCAGCCGGACTCGCCCACCACGCCCACGGTCTTGCCGATGGGGACGTCGAAGGAGACGCCGTCCACAGCACGGACGGTACCCACATCCGAGAAGAAGTAGGTATGCAGATTCTCGATCTCCAGTGCGTTGTTGGGATCCTTCATCTGAGTCAGATACTCGGACTCCGGCACATTCTTGCGCTTATGGCGCTTTTCCAGCTGATCTGTGATGCGGCGGTTCTCACGGGAGATGCGCCGGGATTCCTTAGCGGACAGATAGCCGGTCTCATTCTTCTTAGACATACAGGCTCCTCCTTTCTCAGCGCTTCATCTTCGGGTCGAACGCATCCCGCAGACCGTCGCCGGCCAGATTGAAGGCCAGAACCGTCAGCAGAAGCAGCAGACCGGCGGGGATCCACACCCACCAGTAGTTGGTCAGCACGTGGGTGTTGTTCACGTCGCTGATGATGTTGCCCCAAGAAGCGAAGGGGAACTTCACGCCCAGACCAAGGAAGGACAGGGTGGCCTCGGTGATGATCACGGAGCCCAAGCCCATGGTGCAGTTGACGATCAACTGGGGAATGACGTTGGGGATCAGGTGCTTGAAGATCCGGCGGGAGACGCTGATGCCGCAGGCCTCGGTGGCAGTCATGAACTCCTGCTCACGCAGGGACAGGATCTGGCCACGGACCAGACGGGCGATACCGGCCCAGCCCAGGAAGCCCAGAATCAGCATCAGGTATATCATTCGCAGCCAGCCATCCACACGCTGAGCGTCCATGGCGGCGCCCAGAATGATGATGATGGGCATGGAGGGGATGCAGTAGAAAATATCCACCACACGCATGATGAGGTTATCCACCCAGCCGCCGAAATAACCGGCAATGCCGCCGAAGATAACGCCGATGACCGTCTCAATGACGATTACGATGAAGCCGATCATCAGAGACACACGGCCGCCGTACATCAGGCGGGTCAGCATATCCATGCCGTAGCCGTCGGTACCCATCAGGTGCTCCTTGCTGGGAGCGGAATACTTATCGTACTGGCGACTGGTCTGCTCCTGCAGAACGGACCAGCTGTTGGTGGCAGCGTCGAAGGAGATATCATACTCCGCCGTAGCGCTCCGGGGCGTGTCATCAGGCACCTGACTGTCGTCGGGGGTGATGGCGCTGCTGGTACCGTCCTCCTCATCGGTGGCGGGTTCCTCATCCACGATGAGGGACTCGTCGGTGTAGGTGAACTTTTCGCCGCCGGCGTTGATGGTGTCGATGAGCTTATCCTTGAAGTCACGGGACAGGAACACGTCTGGCATCAGAGCCTGCACCACGTAGGGGCTGACATAGGCCACCTCGGTGGCGCCGTCCATGACGCTGCCGCTTTCATCCACGGTGTAGGTCTTGCCGTCCGCCGTGAAGGTATCCGCACCGTCGGTGAGATAGGCCTTCAGGGCCTGATAGGTGAACTCAAAGGACAGGGTGGCGTCCGAAGCGGAGGGACTCACCACGCTCTTGTAGGCAAGACCCACCACCTGACCATTTACGGAGACGCTGTAAAAGTCCTCCGCCTCCTTGGTCAGGGTGAATCTGTTGTCACGGTAGGTAAAGCCGTCCTTCTGCTGTTGGATGGCCAGCATAGCCTGCGCCTGAGCAGGCAGGCCGAACACGGAATCGTCCGCCGAAGAATAGCGGAACTCCGTATTCTTGATGACCGCCGCAAACTCCCGGCGGATGGTCTTATCGGCGTAGAAGAACTTATCCTGCTCATAGGGGGAGATCAGTCCGCCGATAAAGGAGAAAACAAACATGAACACGAGGATCGCCATACCGGTCACCGCCAGGCGGTTCCGGAAGAAGCGCTTGGCCACCAGCATACCGGGGGACAGCACCTTCACACGGCGGTCGTCGTTCAGAGAATAGTGCTCCTCCGCCGGCTTCTGGTCGGCGTGCTCGATCTCTTCATTCAAAGTATCCTTCAGATTCTCGTTATGATCTGCCATCGTTTATTTCCTCCTTTCTTAAGCGATACGTACACGGGGATCGACCACCGCATACAGGACGTCGGAGATCAGGTTGCCCAGCAGGGTCAGAATCGCCAAAAACGTCAGATAGAACATGGAGAACGGGATATCGCCGCCCACCATGGCATTATACGAGGTCAAGCCGATGCCGGGGATGCCGAACAGGGTCTCGGTGATCAGAGCACCGGAGAACAGGCCCGGCAGACTGCCGCCGATGATGGTGACCAGCGGGATCAGCGTGTTGCGGAAGGCGTGGTGATAGATGACCTTCCGCTCGGACAGGCCCTTGGCCCGTGCGGTACGGATGTAGTCGGCGTTCAGCACCTCCAGCATATTGGTGCGGGTATAGCGCATCAGGGAACCGACGCTGATGACCACCAGCGTCACGATGGGCAGCACCAGATGGTGTGCCTTGTCCCAAAACTGACCGGCCGCAGACAGCTGCTGATAGTCACGGCCGATGAGACCGTACAGGTCGAACCAGCCCAGCTTCACGGAAAAGACCAGCTTCAGCAGGGACGCAAAGAAGAACGTAGGCAGGGAGATACCGGCCAACGCAAAAACAGAGATGGCATAGTCCGTCCTGCTGTACTGCTTGGTGGCAGCCAGCACGCCCAGGGGGATGGCAATGATGATTTCCAGAATGAAGGCGATACCGCCCATGATGAAGGACAGCCACACCGTGTCGTTAAACTTCTGGAGCACCGGCACCGTGTACAGCCAGCTGTCACCGAAGTTGCCAGTGAACATCTCGCCCATCCACGCAAAAAAGCCGGAAATGATCCCGCCGTTCATATGATACATCTCTTCCAGCTGGGCCAGCCACTCCTCATAGCTCTTGGAGCCGGGCGCCATGGCCTTCTGCTGTGCCATTCTCTCGATATAGGACGTCGGGAGACAGCGCATCAAGCCATAGATGATGAACGAAACAAAGAACAGGATCACAATGGAAATCAGTATTCTTTTCAAAACATATTTTCGCACAAATTCAACCTCCGTTCTGATGATACAACGGGCCGGCGCCGCTCAGGCGCCATGCCGCAAAGCCCACTGCACATCAGGCAGCGACCTGCCTATTTTTTGAAAGTCGCTTCCCGATATGCAGCCGGGGCGAACCGGTGACCGCAGTGGCCACCGGTTCGCCGGGTCTGCTCAGTCAGTCAGCAGGACCGACCGGATACCGTTATAAGCACGGAGCTTAGTTCAGCTCCATGTTCTGGATGCCGTTCAGCCAGCCGTAGAAGGTGGTGATATCGGGCAGCACGGTCTCCATCTTCACACGCTCGGTGCTGAAGATGATGGCGTTCTGACGCTGATAGACAGGCACCTCGGTGGCCCAGTCAACGATGGTGTCCAGGCAAGCCTTGTACAGGGTCTTACGATAGGACTGATCCAGAGACTTACGAGCCTCCAGGATCATGTTATCCAGCTCCTCGTCAGCGATGCAGTACATATAGCTGGAGTTACCCTGATCGGGACCACCCATGGGGTTGTAGCCATTGCCCATGTCGCCGTTGAAGTCGGCAACGTCGGCGTAGTAGATCTGATACATATCAGGATCCACAGTGGCGCCCCAAGCGGCACACCACATTTCTGCCTGACGGGCACGGATGCCATCCCACAGAGCGGTAGCATCGGACAGGTCGTTGACCACGATATCCATACCGATCTCAGCCAGGGCCTTCTTAGCCTCGGTGACCATCATGAAGGAGGGGTGGTTGCCGGTACCGTCGGCGGGGATCTGAACCTCATACTGCATCTTGGCACCCTCGGGAGCGGCAGTGATCTTGCCGTTCTCGACGGTATAGCCGGCGGCCTGGAAGAAGCCCAGAGCAGCGGTCTTAGCGGCGGCATACTTGTCATCGGCGCTCATGCCGGAGGTGTAGATGGGCTTGCCATCGACATCCACGGAGAAGGCCACCTGATAGCCGGCGTCAGTGGGCTGAGGAGCAGCCCAAGAGGTGTTGGAGATGGGGTAGTTGATCACGCTGGCACGCTCGCCATAGTAGGACTCGACGCTCAGCTCACGGTAAACGGCAAACACAGTGGCCAGACCCTTACGCAGGTTCTTGGAGGCGTCGGAACCGGGATCGCCGCCCACGTTCACAGCCACAGAGGAGATGCCCATGTAGCCGTAGCCCAGGTTATCCACGGTATTGACGGTGATCTTGTCGCCGTTCAGCTCGCCGTTGCTGTTCTGCTGCTGGATAGCGTCCACGGTGTCGGCGCTGAAGGCAGGATCGGTGATATCAATGGTGCCGGTGACGACGCCGTTGAGCTTATCGGTCTCCTGAGACTCCAGGAAGTTGACGTGCTTGATCTTGGGAGCGCCCAGATAGTAGGAATCGTTGGCCTCGAAGTTCACAGTACCGTTCTCGAACTTAACGAACTTGTAGGGGCCGGCGCCCATGGGCTGGGTGGTGACGGAACGGACATGGGACAGATCGCCCTTGTCGAAGCCGAACTTGTTGTTGGCGTAATCGTACTTGTCCTTCTCACCATAGTAGTGCATAGGAGCGATCACAACGCCCAGCTGATACACGGCGGTAGCGGAGACCTCGCTGAGCACAACACGCATGCTGTAATCGCCGGTCTTCTGGATACCGGTGATGCTGGCAGCGGACTCACCGAAGGTGACAGCCTTGGTGGAGGCGGCGTACACATCCGCAGGCAGCAGATCGGACAGAGCGGAACCGGCAGTCTCAGCCTCCATGGCGGAGAAGTTCCAGTCATACTTGGCAGCAATGGCCAGGAAGAGATCCTTAGCGGTAGCATCGTCAGCCAGACCATCGAAGCCCCAGCCGGCAGCAGCGGCCTTGACATCGCCCTCGGCAACGCCGGAGTTCGCGACCATGTAGTCCACGATCTCCTGAGCGAACTTCACACCGCCGTCGTTGACGGCATCCCAGAAAGCCTTCTGAGTGGCCTCGTCAACCACGGAGAAATCAGTGCTGCCCTCGCCCAGCTTGCCCAGATACTTGGACATGGTGGACATACCGGAACGGTACTCGGCCATACCCTGAATGGGCTGAGCGTACAGGGTGCTGGCACCGTCATAGGTGGGGTCGCACAGAACGTACATGGAGAAGATGACGTCGTCGATGGTGATGGGCTCGCCATCAGAGAACTTCAGATCGTCACGCAGGGTGAAATCATAGTACACGGTGCCGTCGGGGTTCTCGGTGACGGTCATGTCGGCAGGACCATAGTAAGTATAGTCGGTGCCATTGTAGCTGCGGGTCTCGCCCTTGATGCCCTTCTCAACGATAGCGCCAGTACGGTCGCTAGTGAGCAGGGGGAGTGCGGTCATGGTGTAAACATCCTGATCGTAAGCAGTCTCTGAGAAGAAGGGGGAGAACTTGCTGCTGAACGGGGAATAACCCACGACCAGCGTGTCTTTTGCGCCGGAATTGCCGCCATCTTTCTTGCCGCATCCGACGACCAAGCTCAGGCACATCACAACGGAAAGCGCAAGAGCAAGGATACGAGTTACTTTTTTCATTGGGATCCTCCTTAAATATATTTGAACAAAACGGATATCGCTATCCGACGTTCACACATGAAGCATCAGTCCGCTGTTTCCTTCGGCGGCCCTTCCCACGGCAGGGTCTGCACATAGCGCCGCAGCAGCCATGCCACGGCCAGAAGCGCCGCCTTCAGCAGAAGGCACAGCAGCAGCCCCGCCAGCCGTCCCGCCGTCCCGTGGACGATCATGCACAGCGCCGTTCCCAGTATTCCGGCCCCGGCGGCGCACATCACCAGCACGGCCCGTCCCGGCAGCGCCTGAACGGTGGCCTTGTAGACGTAGGCCCGCAGCGTCTCGCCGCCGGACGTCAGCCGCACCAGCGCCCAGACGACGCTGCCCACGGCTCCCACCTCCACGAGATAGGGCAGGATCTGGAACACACAGTGGGCCATGGCCTCGCCGGAGAAGCCTCCCGCCAGCACCAGCACCACCAGCACGATCCCCAGCGCCCACAGACGCAGGAGCACCTGCTTCCAGCCGTCCCCGGCAAAGTGGAAATGGCTGCCGTCATAGATATAGGCCCCGGTAAGATCCCGATGAAAATCGTTGAGATAGGCACGGCGGCCAGCCTGTTTTTTCTTCTTGTCAGCCATGCCTGCTCCTTCCGAGGGCCGCTTTCGGCAGCCGCTGAGATCATGGTACACACAGTAGGCGTACATTTATTGCCTTTCTGTGAACACCGATGTTTCTATGATTCTACCACAGTTCCGTCTGCATTTCAACACAAACATCAACTTTTTTGTCATTTTGCAGAATTTGTACCTTCACCCCGGTTTTTTTGGTAAATAGCAGATTTCCAAAGAAAAATTTCGGCAGAAGTAACAAAGTTTCACAGGAATATCAGCATATGAAAAAACTCTGACTTCCTCCGGCATCATTTTCCATGGCCGTCGGTCATCTTTCCTGTCAAAATGACGTGCCGCTTCATCGACATTTCCGTCTCCCGCTTCCGTATCCATTTTCGGATACAATCGTCTTCGCAAAGAGCGGCAGGAACTGCGTCAAAGGGGAAGAGCCGCCTTACGGCGGCTCTCCCCCTTTGCTATTCTTTGCTCCCCACCAGATCAGTCGATGGTCTTCATCTCAAAGGTTTCGCCGGTGGTGGTCTTCCAGACCATGGCCGTGATGACCTTATCATTTCCGTTCCGGTCCAGCACCTTGCTGCCGGAAACCGCCACATACTGGTTGGATCCGCTGCCCAGCGCCGCCGTATACAGAGACGCCGTGCCGGCGGAGATGGTGTTGCCGTCATCCGTCAGGATAAACTTGCTGGTATTATCCCTCTGACCGATGTTGATGGCCATATTCTTGGTCTCGGAATCTCCGGCCTGCTTGCTGATGTCAAAGGTGTTGTCCAGAATCGTGATCCCGGCCGTGCAGTTCCAGCCGATACGTTCGATCTTTACCGGACGGGTGCTGGTGACTGTGTTGTTCACGAAGGTAAACTCCTTCAGGGAGTGGACACTCTCATCTGCGCCGGTACCCCAGTAGCCGGTGCCTGCACGCCACCAGATGGGGTTGGAGTTATTGGCATAGGTCGTATTGGTGTAGTTGTTGAAGGTGCAGCCGTCAAAGGTTGCCTTCTCCGCCGGGCAGGAGCCCACGACGATACCGTTGAAGGTGCAGTTCTTGAAGGTGATGGAGTGCAGATAGCTCCACGGAGAGGTGTACATCTGGATATCGAAGCTCACCACGCCGTTGAAGGTCATGTTCTCGAACACCACATCGCTGTTGCCGGGAACCAACATATAGACGGAAGTATCCTTCAAATTGTCGATGGAGGAATAGCCCTTGGCGGCGCTGTTGATGGTGCCGTTTTTGAACACAAAGGTGTATTCGCCAGCCTTTGCCGGGGCCGCAGCATAGCTGTTCAGCTTGGTGCTGCCCAGCATCACACCCTTGCCGGTGTAGCCGGAACTATGCTCGCTGTAAGCGATATCGCCGGCTTCCGTGTTGCCCAGCGTGACTTCCACCGGATCATGCTTGCCGGTAGCCTCGTTGGTGGGGATATCCGCCAGTGTCAGATTGGTGTTCAGGGCCTCGTGAGAGGTCACATAGGGCATCGCCGGATACTCGGCGTTGGCATCATAGGTATTGTTGAAGCTGTCGCTCTCCACGGTGTCCTGCGCAGCCACCACAGTGATGGCGATGCCGTCAATAGACTTATTCATGTAGTCGTTGCCGGCGCTCTCCTGCATCTTGCCGGAGATGGTCAGCACATCGGCATCCACGGTCTCACCGTTCTTGGCGGCCAGATGGTGCTCCTCGCCCAAGGCGTAGGCCGCACCGTCCAACGTCACGGCCCAGTCGATGACGTTGTTCAGCTCGGCATCGCCCCGAATACCGCTGATGACCAGCTTGTACTTCAGGGCCAGATTGCCGTTGTTCACCACACGCAGCTCCGGCAGGGTATAGGTGCAGCCCGGCTCCCACAGAACCTGCTCGCCCGCAGCAGCCTTGACCCAGTTCAGTGTCTTGCCCTCGGCGGAGACCCACTGGCCAGCGGCATCCTTCATTTCCAGCGCCACATCCAGCTTACCGGCCTGGATCTTGTTGACGCCGGTGCTTGCGGTGTCGGTGAACCATGCGAAGGTAGCGCCTACCAGCATAGCCAGGCACAGAACCATGGCCATGATGCTGCCCAGCAAGGCCCGTTTGGTGGACTTGCGGTTTGTCATAGTATCTTCCCCCTAATTTTTTTGCGTGTGCGGGTCTTGGCCGTTGGGCTTTTGCGGAAACTGCCACAAAGGGAATACGGATCGCCACGGCCCGTGTGAGCACTGGCTTCGCAATAACAGACGCATTTTTCGGAAATCCGTATTTTCTTTGAACCCTCCTTATCGTTTCTTTGAAACGATAAAAGCCCATGGGCTTTTCGGCGAACACTTGATAGTTGCATCATAGCACCGTTTCCACCAAAACGCAAGTACCATTCGTCAAATTTCGTCATCATTGATAAATCCATCCCTCTACTTTTACCGGATATGTGCAAGAAAGGGACGTATTCGGCACACTCCCTCTGAAAACCGCATTATATTGCTTACCTCGAAGCCCTATGCCTTCGCAAGCATAAAAAGAGGAGATATCCATTCGGATATCTCCTCTTATGTTGGCGCTACCTATCTTTCCGGGCCGTCTCCAGCCAAGTATTGTGGGCAGAAGCGAGCTTAACTTCCGTGTTCGG